>Ga0209282_1001061_pt1 | contig 14531 bp, 10 predicted proteins | sample Mtrugardesep15_FD_187529 | JGI IMG/M metagenome (GOLD analysis project Ga0209282, IMG submission 187529) | Root nodule microbial communities of legume samples collected from California, USA - M. trunc garden sep15 (SPAdes) (version 2) | ecosystem: Host-associated > Plants > Roots > Nodule...
GGAGTGATTTTAATGGACAAAAGAGTGAAAGAGTTGAGAAGGTTGTCTCAAGCATCATAATAGAAAACCTCACCTAAATTGGAGACCGAAGTAGCATACATTGGAATGAACTAAAATAGTGTCTATGTGCTCTACCTTTCTATCCTTACACTTTTCACACAAAATTATTAAGTTTTCACATTCTTCCATATAATTCTTACCACCCATGCTCACCAATCACTACCCTCTATTAGTATAGTATCTTTCCCCATCACAAGGAACAAATTCGCCACTTTAACAACTCCATATCTCACTCTTATTTCACATAATGAATCAGATGCACTATACATCCCTTTTCACACTAAAATGAATCTGATGATGTTCATTCTTCGGCATTTAGTATTAATAAGGGGTATATTTAAATTTAAAATAATAATAATAAATATATAAATATATTGAGATCAAGATTATATTTATAAGGACACATTTTTAATGGTATCCCAGTATAATTTAAGTCAGCATCCCTTTTGCAGATATGTACGTCAAAACAAAGCAAACATTAAATTACAGTCAAACACCATGCAACCTCGACTTCATGCTCTATCACAACATCATAATGATAAACACTCAAAGGTATCAAGAGAGTAGCCTTCTTGTATGCACACCACAAATTCCTAGCTTATATCTGCTTCTTTTCACTGCAAAACATAATTTTTGTTAAGGTAAAAGTAAAACCCAAAGACCAGCTGTTAAGTCGGTACACATAGTGTTAGAACATCAAAAGAAAACAGATATGAAAATACAAAACTAGATTTGGTCACAAGTTCGGCCAATTATGCCTACCTTTTCACCTCCAACAGCTCCTGAAGATTCCACCTTTTGTTCCTCATCTGTTAAAAAACGAGGTAAGTAATATTAATCGCTTGAAAATTATAAATAAAATAGCCAAGTTTTGAAATAACAGCAAAATATGAGTAAAATTGACAGGAAACCATGACGAATATGTCAACACTGCTAAACAGATCGCTTAATTGTTGGCTAAAACGAGTAAAATATAGAATGCCCGTCGCTTGTTCACGGATTTTGATCTTTCTATACAGCAGAGCCAAACCTCTTCCATAATATTTAAAAAATGTATCCTCAAGATGCTTCGTAGTTAGAATAAGAAAGTACATCAGAAACTGAGGCAATCTTGAACACATTAAGGATACAATGAATGACACACCACTACCAGTTACATAAACAAATTGCATGATTATCAGCTTCCTACAGCAACTCAAATTAAATTAAAGCTAGAAGGAATAAATATTCAGGAGTTTTGATCAAACATCAGAACAAATCAAGATCTAGTTCCCTAAAGTTGTTACCATCTCTACTATTATTGGACACTGCTATGAGACATGATAAAGAAAGAATCTTTATCATGTCAGTAAGACAATGTATTGTGTTACCAATAACACAGTCATGGAGGGGCACCTGAACTGTCATGTCACCAACATAAACATCTTTCCAAATATACCAAAAGGAAAATCACAGCAATCATGAACAAACAACCATACCAACCATAAATCATGATAATGTTGAGTATATCTTAAATAGACATTCTATCTATGGGGGGAAATATGCTAAACCAAGTCAGGCTTTGCATAAATAGGTCTGATCTATTCAAACAATTCAAGGTATAAATAGTTCTGGCCTGTTCAAAAAATTCAAAGCACACACCCGACTTGTCATAGACTTATAATGAGGCCTGAGTCTAGCCTTTTTGAAAGTCTGGTATGATCTGTTAGACTCCTTAAATACCTATTTCATGCTTACTTTTTTCGATAACTAATTTGATCTATCTTTAAATAGACTAGTGAACTAATATGTCAATGATATAAACTTCTATTTTGAGATTTAGCATGACCTTCTAGAAAATCTGACTTTATATTTAAATTCTAATTTATAATACTACCTTTAAATATGTGAAAAACTGATGGAGGCTAGCATGCTTAAAACTGCTGAAAAGCTTGACAAATTTATGGTCTAACACAAAGTACAAAATCTAATATAACAATAATAGTAATGAAAAATATTATTTATATTAACTTAAGTAAGCCAGTCTGAGGCCCAAATGGATTTTTTGGAAGCCAGAAGTCTAATCTTTTAGCTAAATAGGCATCTAGAAAAGACTTAGCATTGTCTATTTAAAAAAAAGTATGTTCTAGCTTAGGGTAGGGCCATTGGCCCCCGTCGGTTGGTTTGACCTATTTTCATCCTTAATTCTATCAAATAAAAACAAATGATTTGGATTTACTTCATTCAGATTTCAGATCGAGTCCAGCTAACATACTAGAAAAGAATACTAATTTCAATTAATGATTACCTCCATCTTCAGGGATGTCAGAAGTCCACAATGTGAGGTTGTCCCTTAGAAGTTGCATAATCAATGTGCTGTCTTTGTATGACTCTTCACTCAGAGTATCCAACTCAGAGATTGCCTCATCAAATGCCTGCTTAGCAAGGTGACATGCCCTGAAATATGAGGAGTGTCATGCTAAACATATCACCGAAGTTTCAGGAGAGTTCAAATTTCACAATAACAATAATATGCATACCTTTCAGGAGAGTTCAAAATTTCATAATAAAAAACAGAGAAGTTCAAGGCCAAACCCAATCGAATGGGATGCGTGGGAGGTAACTCGGCTTCCGCTGCAGTGGAAGCGGTCTGCAATATTTATGAATTATCAGATTAACAGGAATCGGCGGAAAACTACTTCTGACTACTCAAAACTCAATAACCAACTTCACATTGGTTGATGTCTCATTCAAATGAATGTTACAATGTGTAACAGAAAATCTTATCAGAGATCATAGGTAGTTATAGGATACATAATAAGGTATAATAAATGTCGTATTTGAAGAATAAGCACTACCCCCTCTTGTTTTCCCACTCCTTCTTTTCTTCTCCACATGAAACACATTAAATTGAGCGTTTACGCTAACATTGTCATTTATTTGCCATAAAATAAACTACAAATCATCACTCCACCTTCTCCTACCTAACAATTCTTCAAAGCTCATATCATCTATGACAAGTACTGGCTCACAAATCCATCGATATAAACACACTTGATTTTGTAGTGACAAAAATTGTATTTGGATAAAAGGAATGATCAATAAATTTGAGTTAAAAAATCTCTTGTGGAGTTAAAAGCTACAAATAATAGCTTCAAGTTAGAATCAATTCTAGAGACAAATTCAATTCTAAACAATATCACATAAACCTGTTAAAATCAATTTGTGTTTGGAATCACTTTTGGCTCTTCGTAAACAGTTTGGTTCTGAGGGGACAAAAATTAATTTTAAATGAATTGGTTCTATAAAACTGATTCATAATAAAAGTGAGTTAAATGTGAAGTAATTTATGATATGATACGTTCATGTAAATGTGGATTGAACAATGAATTCAAGGCTAAAAATCAATTGTAGAGCCAAAAGCTCCAAATTCTGAAGACAAAATTAATTCTACTCTAGAGCATCCAGACATTTCAAAATCAATTCTACACCTCTAAAATCAATTTTATCTCCTCCAAAAGTGAAACCAACCATACAAGACTTGTGAATTAAAGAAGCAAAGGGAAACAAAAGAATTTTCAATCCTCAGTTAAGATAGACATACCAAGTAACTAAATATCCACAACACACATGATAACCATCATAGGCAGAAACATCAAGTCAATTTTAAACCACAAAGATATAAAAAATTCTGAATACAAGCAGACCTGATATGCTTCCATGGAATGATCAGCAGCCTCTTTTCGCTCATCACCATTCTTAAATTCCGCCAAATACCGATAATAATCCCCTTTCATTTTATAGAAAAAGACACTAGATTCACCAGCAGAGGACGAAGGAATAAGATGATCATCAATAATAGACATGATATCACTGCATATATTGGATAATTCAGATTCCACCTTATGTCTATACTCCTTTATCCTCTTCACATTCACATCATTCCCTTTAGATTCTTCCTTATGCTCAATTGAAGATAGAATCCTCCATGAAGCCCTATGAGCACCCACTACGTTCTTGTAGCCAACTGATAGAAGGTTTCTCTCTTCCACTGTCAACTCAACATCTAGCTTCGCCACATTCTTCATTGCTTCCACCATTTCTATCAACCAAAAACAGTAAAAGTTTACAACTTTATCCATATAATTGAGAAAAATCGAAATAGCAATTTCAATTTCTTCCACAATTCCAAAAAACAATGAAAACTTCAATTTCAATATATGTAAAAGGAATCATCATAAAAAAAATAATCAAGGAGTGTGACCAAGAAACAGAATTGAAATAAAAAAGTTATATTCAAATGAAACGTTAAGCTTAGAACATTGGAAACTCATAAATCTGAATATATAGGAATCATAGTAAGAAAAAAAGTGAACTTCATGAGAAAAAAATGGAAGTTAAGAAAATGGGTTACCTTCATAGCGTTCAGCTTGTTCAGCGAGCTTGGCGATGTAGACGAAGTTTTCACGTTCCTTGGTGGAAGCCATGGAAATTCTGCTAACTTTCGCTCTCTCCTCTTGCTTGCTTTCTCTCTCTTGAATTTCGAAAATTTCTAAGGTTTGAACTTTGAATGGGAGGGACAATGAGACAAGACAAGCTACGCACGACGGAACATATTGGTCGTTAGGGAAGACTCAATCCCACGCGCTATACGGAGAGTGGATGTCACGTTTTGGAGGTTTTGTAGTAAGGGGTTGGGAAGTGATGTTCACGGCAGTGTGTTGTTTAGTGAGAATAGATTCAATTCAAGGCGTTTCGTAAGCATTGAAACTTCAAACTCTATTTTCTAATGCTTATTTAAAAACAAAAAAAAAACAAAAAATCCAAAATCGTTTTTTCTTACAAGAAAACCTTTACTTTAGGGTTTGATTTCATTTTTGTATAAGCTAAAATTGATTTTAGAAAGATAGAATTGATTCTTTTATAGTAGAATTGATTTTGTCTTTATGATTGATTTATTTGAAGTTAGAAATTATAGTTTTTGATTTTAGAATTGATATATATATATATATATATATATATATATATATATATATATATATATATATATATTTTTTTTTTTATATTTATATATATATATATATATATATATATATATATATATATATATATATATTGTTGAATTCACTTTTACATAAATGTATATAAATATAAATCAGTTTACCTTCAATTTAATTTAAAAAAAAAAATCAAATTTACATAATCAAATATCAATTCTCTTAAAATCAATTTTCTCACTACAAGTCAAACATTGTAAAAGTGAGAGCTTATTGTATATATTTATGCATAAGTATTTCTCAAATAAAATATAAAATAAATTTAAATTGTATTTCTATAAGTATATGTTAGGCTATACTTTAGGAGGTGTCAAAATTAATTGTGGATATGTAAAATTATTTTGACATATTTCTATGTTTTTCGATAAAATAGGTCTTGTCTCAAATTAACTTTTGAAACTCCATATATTGCTTTTGACTCTTCCAATAATGATTTTTGACTTTCCAATTAATTATTCAACTATTTTTAATTAAATCAATTTTTGTAATCCCAGAACCAAACACACACCCAACAATAATCATTTATTCTAATTCCCTCAAAAAAATAATTTATTATTTAATCTAACTATCCTAGAGAGTTTATAGAAATAAAATGAAAATGACTTGTGCATATATTATAATCTCTCTTAAAAAGTCTCATTTATAAGATTAATAATCCACACGATTAGCTAGAAATGTTTTTTTGAACAAGATTAGCTAGAAATGTTGATGACGGAATAAAGGTTAACACGTCCAATATACGTAGAGCTGACGTCGTGGATACATATGACTTTGATCTCAAAGATAATGATGTGGCACCTAACCATGAAAATTATCAGTATCATTTAAAAGTCACTTGACATGTCAAGAACAGAACAATTCATACAGTCAGGTTCAAGAATGAAGAAACTCAAATGTGTATCCTACTTCTTCCAAATGCCAAAAGAAATCGTTCCATACCAGTCATCTTGATACACACAAAAAAAAGAAGAAAAAAAAAACATTTCATTGGTGTGATAACGAATCATTCTACAAAGTTGCATAATAATTACAATTAAGTAAAACTGCAATATGCTTTCATGAATATATGATCATAACGAAGTGTTGTAAATATATTGGTGACACTTCATGTATTGTGCAGTTTAGTCATGTCCCATGCACAGTGAAATTATATACACTAGTTACAAGCTAGCAACCAATATTGACGACGTTTCTTGTTGTCTTAAGCTGTCAGCCACATGAGCAATTACTCCTACACCAGCATTGTGAAACCATTCATTTTTCACCTGAAATTGAGAAGTTCTTGTGTTAAAAACTCATCAATGATACTGCCATCATCTGAGAGATCAAGAAGGAGGATACTGACATGAATGTTGTTATGAGCAAAGAAAGGCCAAAATGATGAGTGAAAGCTGACATCAACTTTTCTCCATCCCAACTGTTGTAATCCCTGAATCATCTCCTCTGTTAAGAAGATACATAGTGGCTTTAGGGGAACATCAAACAATACAGTACAGATAATTCGTAATTCTTGAGTTACTCTAAGCAAAAATGTCACCTTCGACGATTTCATGATATTCCACAGTTTTCTGGGTATCAGGCGCATTTTGAGCTGCTTCCTTTGCTTTCACTGCTTCTGGAGGAAACTGAGGGCCATCGGAAGGGACTGCAGGGCAATATTCAACATCAACCACGTGCTGGTATCCATCTAAAGATTGGCGAGGAGGCTGCTAATACAATAAAAAATGTTAGCGCCCTAGTAACATATAAGCATTCTCACATTTCCATTTCAAACATTTTCCATTTTTATATTAATAGTTTCGCCTCCAAATTTTCATATGGAATCTTCCCTGAATACGGATGCCATCATTATCTCTCTCCCAACATTTAACAAAATCCTCATCCAAGTTTACAACACAAAACCCGACACTGACCAACAAGATGCCAGAAATAGCACCACTGACAATATGTTAGCTGCAGTATTAATTGCTTTGATCCATCATTTGTTTATTTAACTAATTTTAAAGGATTTGTGTACACATCTGAGAACACTAGTAATGCAATTATGCAAGTATCAACTAATACAGATACAAATTACAAACGATACCACATGCATTCTTGGACACATGCTTTCATTTTATGCCAAGAGTATAACTCTAAGCATCTTACGTATGTTAAATACTGGAGATCAATAACAAGTGACAAGACACCAAAGGGAGAAATCATCATATTCACCTTACTGAGCTCCATTTCCCTCCTTATCGAGGATGTGCGCCACCCAACCATATCTATATTAAGTTAAAGAAATTACCAAAATTGAGGAAGAGTGCCAAAAGCTATCATTGATATACCTAGCAGATTGTACAACAAAGAAAACATACTGAGAGGATACGATCGTACGAAACATTAGCATAAACAATGCGGCATTTAAATGCTCCAAGTGCAGATCTACAGTAACACTAGATCTTGTAAGTAAAGGATTACTTAATTGAAAAAGAGGAATACAAAGTACGCACAAATAGATTCCTTTGCTTACAGAAACTTTCCATCTTCACAATCAGAAGCCATTCTCAACAGAAGAGGCGGTCTGTTGGGTTTACCATCGGTAAGGAACAACTGACTACCAGTCCGACCAACAAATAAAGGAGCCATAGGTGCAGCAAGCTTTTCTAGTATTGGGACACCCAACAGAAATGGAAGCTGGAAAATATGCACGTTAAACAGTCAAAACTCTTATTTCCAGTAAATTTTTGGTATAAATTGAGAAATGTGAAGAGTTTCAACAAAGGTTTGACTCAGGGTCATCAACATCATTTTTAAGACTGTGGCATCAGACTTATCCAGTATAATTTAAATTTTGTTAGGGTCTGTTTGTGGATAATGTACATCCTGATTGAAATTTCTCTAATTATTGGAGCTGCTAGCGAAGGGAAGCCTAAGCACAACGGTTGAAGTTGCTGCCATGTGACAAGAAGTTCATTAGATCAGTCTCCAGCATATGCTTTGCAAATGCAAGGTAATGCAGCCTATAATAGATCCGCAATTGGTCCATATTGGCAGTATTATGTAAGCTCCAAACCGTGAATCATCAACACAGAGAACCAAGACAGTTTGAATATTACCAAATGTAAGACACATAGCCAACACAAACAACACTCATTTACAACTAAAATTTATATATGGCAAAAAATCCACAGGCACATATTTATATGGTCTAGAACAGACCTGCCTTTTTCCCCTTACACCAAGATGTGGAGATGCTAAAGTAATAAAATTGATTGGCTCTAACCCAGCAATCATCCCTCCTTTCGAAAAGCTTGTACTTTGGGATTTGCCTGCCATGCTGTGTGCAAGATCACCAGGTTGGTCCTTATTATAGGTATCATGTGAATAAAGGACAGCAATTGCATATCTAGCAAACAAGCCTCCTAAAGAGTGGGCCAGAAAGGAGATTCTTTTCAGACTCTCTGTCTTTTTGACAACTTGCAATACCTGTTTTGATAAAAGGAAATAATCATACAACATGAAACAATTCAGAACTGAAATTGAGTGTCCAAACATTGAACACACAAATCTGCATATCTCATGACTTTACTTCATCAGCTAATCGCTTTCCTGCTCCATCAATCCCAGTAAACGTCTTAGTATAAGCATTTGATGAACTTACTGCAGAGATCAAAGTTTCAGCCAGACAATTAATTTTACGTTCATTGAAGAGGCACTCAAGTAATTCCAAAGAAAAATTCCACAACATTAAGACAACTATTGTTATTTTAAACAGCTTAGGATCTCTACTTTCCAAACAACACAGATAGACTTTCTAATGCATTAACTCATGAAAAAAAAGTTAAAGACAAAGGAGGAAGATTCGGCACAAGAGCAAGAGTTTGATTTCGCAGGCCAAATCATAACTACCAGAAAAAGTTGAATTACTGACTAAAATTAAAGACAAAAAAATGAAATTCATCTCTAACTCCTCCATTAAATGTCACAGATGTACAAATTTGTTATGTCTCAAATTTCCGTGTTACCTTATGTCCATGCTTTACAAAAAAAAAAAAAAAAAAATCACTGTAGAGTAGTCTTATCCAACATAACATAGAGAACCACAAGTGAGAAATGTACTAACCATAGATTAGAAAGTTCTTTCCAAGGCGCTTTTTCAACTCTGCTTCTGCATAAGTCCAGTCCGCTGTGCTGTAAAAGTAAAAACATCAGTACAGCTTTGTACAAAACTAAGTGAAAGAGCAAAAGTAACAAACAGAAAAGAAATAGGTGAATGAATATTATTGAATTATGAAATAGTGGTGAACAATCTGCAACTGCAGCCCAGAGCATAAGCTCCTCAGTAAGAAGAAAAGGTTTCTCTCACTGCCTAACCGTAAAGGTTCTAACGAACTCATTCATGATCCCTCTACACCCCTCACACACTCTCTCTTATTGAGGGATATTCTAACTAACTGCCAGCTCACCACCCTCCCTTTGCCCCCACTTTTTTCCTTCTATCAACCCTCCAAACTTTGGGCTTCTCCTTATTGCCCACCAACACATCACCTTCTACTGGGTCAGGCCCATACAGACTCCTATCACTAAACTACAGATCAACGACCAAATGACCAACAGAAATAAATGGATGTACGTATGGCACATATCCATTACCCCAAAGTTTGAATTTTCACGCTTTCATCTGCTAAATTGCGAGCCTATAATACTTTTATAAAATGAATCAGATTTATGATTGACAAATAAACTGGAAAGGGTACCAACTATTCATAAACAGTATCGCAACCATTACTCTTTTCAGTTAAACTTTAATATAATGAAGAAAGTAACTACCAGTAAAAGTTTTTTATGCATACTAATCTCATCTTTCAGTTTTCACCCACAATTCAGCACAACAATTTGAGCAACTTATTATTTTCTTAATATAACTATAAAAGTACCTAGCCAAGATGCCATGAACAAGAACAAGGAGATGGTCTGGGTCATTCCTAGAATTTCCCATGCTAGAAATAGAGTTTCCATTAGTGGTAGAACTCATAGCTTGAGCTCTAAGGCCCTGGTGTCTCTGTCCACTGTTTGTACCTGCCAAAGTTCAACTGTCAGCCTTAATGAAAGCCAAATGTTATTCATACTTGGATTATTAAGCCAGTATGGTCGTTAATTTGTCACTATATTTGGACTATTAAACTAGTTGTTACTAGGCTTGCGCTAGTACTAGTACAGAAAAATGATCGTCAAAGAAAGAGGATGGAGGAAGCGAGCCAGGGAGGCCATAACTGTAAAAAAGCGTTTCCCAATGCATAATGTTGCCGCCACTCTAGGATCAGTGGAGCACTATATGCACACCACTACCCTAGGGTCAGTGGAGCACTATATGCACAAAATCCTACACTTCTGATTGGATAGGCTATTCCGGAGACTATAACCTGTAGCGACTCGTAACTCCAATCCTACTATAGCCCCAACAACTATGGATCATCACCAAGGCATATATCTACTAATAGATAGAAATTTTACACTCGCGTAATAGTTTCCGTGCGATTGGGATCACGGGTATGAGTTGTCAAATCAAACTCCTGCAAATGCAAGGTAAGACTGCACCTACAGTAGATTTTGTCTTTTCTTTATAGATATTCAAAGGGTTTCACCATTTCTTGGACCCCACCTATGATGGGAGCTCTACAGCACTGAGTTGCTCTCCATATATGGCGCTTAACTTTACAATCATTTCTACGGGAAATGAGTGCTTTCATATTGACTAATGCTTGACAACCAAAACATTATTTGTTTAAATTGAAGGCAGTGGGTTAGTGTATGTTAGGTTTACTGTTTCAAAACTGAAAAACATATGTCTGCACCAAAAGTATCTATAGTTCTTTTTTGGGGCAAACATACATTTGTTTGTAGCGATACTTACGTTCCTAACAGAAATCTAATAATACATAGAGATATGGGATTTCCAATTTTTTTTGAACAAATATGGGATTTCCAATCGCATGATAAAAATGACACATCAAGATCCAAAAAGCAAGAGATATATCAACAAACTCTAAAAATCAGAGAGTTACACTTGATTTTGATCAACTTCCTTCTGTTGCATTTATCAAGTCTAAAGCACCATCGTGTGGTTGATTTGACTATTCAAAAATTGAAAAATCTAAAGCATCTCAATTCTACATAGCACAAATGGAAACTGTATTTCTCTACTCCATTAAAGTATGTAAGATATCGATAGAAAACAAAGAACAAAGAAAGATTTGGAGTTAGCTTACACTCCTGAAACCGTTGAAAAATACACATACACACAAAAGGCCAACATTATCAATAGTTTCAATTGCTAAGCTTCATAGCAGTGGGGTTTAAAGGTTTGATAGGGTTGATGGCTGCGCTTTATTATAGCAGGGTTAATAAATTTGATCAATAAGCTTAGCACTAAGAGGCTATTTAGCACTAATTCGTTTTAGTTTTAGGCTCTGTTTAGTAAAGAATAGCCAATAACTGATAAACTAGTTTTTAGCGGATGAGGTTATGGTGGGTAGCTGATAAGCTAACTTATAGCTAATAGTTGATAATCTAGTTGATTGAATTTGTAGTGTTTGGTAAAATTAGCGGTTGAACTAGTTTATAAATATGAAATGACGTAAAAACGCTATAAGCTTGTAAAAATAAGCTATAAGCTCAAAAGTGAGACTTGCCAAACAGACCCTTAGCATAGTTTATCAAATTTTGTATGAGTATGTGCATCCTTTGATTACTTAAATTTCTGAATTTGTCAATTAGTTATTTCAATACGTAAGAGTCTAATTTCTAGAAACAACAGTTAATTGCAGCAATATTAATTACCCGGTACCAAAATACAAAATAAAATAAAATAGGTATTGCATTAAAATGATCCAAATCCCTAAGAATTGATAGAATATTAGAATTTGCAAAATGAAAAGCCTTTGGATTCACATTGTTCTAATCCATTCACATACGAAGAATAAAACAAATGATAGAATAATAAAATGAAAAAAGAAGGAATAAGAAAATCAGAATAAAACAATAAAGGTATGAATAGAAAGGAAGAAAATACCAGAAGGGAAAGTTAAAGCGGAATTGGAGGATGAAGAAGAAGAGGAAGAGGAAGAAGATGAGGGTAGAATCGGGGTTTGTTGAGAACCGGTTTTGTTGTTGTTGTTGTTGTTGATGATGAAATTGGAAATTGGAGATGAGTAAGAACAACGCGCGTGAAAGAACGGAGACGTTGCCATGAAGTGTATGTATAGCTATAGATAGAGATGGTTGTAAATCTATCTCTATCCTGAATTCTCTCTTTTCAAAGCAAAGTGTCTGTTGCTGCTTATGCTTATTGACCAAATCATGGAATGGAACTCTGCACTTTCATTTTCAGAAGATGATAATAAAACAAAAATTATTTGTATTGTATTGTCTTCCCATAAAGTTCATTCATTTATCGGAACAAGACATTCGAAGTATATACGACCATCAAAGACTGACGTAAGCACGCGCCAAATCACTAAATATTTTTTGTTTCATTGCCTATTTTTTTGTTATTGTATTAAGATAAGATATCCATACCAAGTTTCTACCGCGTAATATTTATAGACAAACTTACGGGTATATTTTTATTTATATATGATTAATGTAATTTTATTTTTCTTTTCTAATACGATTATTGTTATTTTAATGTTGATAAAATGTTTTTTTTATATTATTTTATGAAAACAAGCTTAATGATGATGAATTTCAACTTGTTGGAATGTTATAATGAATATAGAAGCTAGTTATAAATGGTGCAGTCCTAACTAACTTATGGACAATTTTATCGACTTGTCTTCTAATGAACCTAATATGATACGTTAAAAGATTCAAGATTAAGAGTTGATGACAATCGTTGATGATGCTCCAAAATTTGATATGTTGTTGCTCTTTCCATATATGTTGTCCACCACTATTTTCAAGTCCACCTATGTCCATATTGTGAACTTTACGTTTTTTCCAATGTAATTTCTATGGTCAACTTTTTTAGATTGATATGTATCACTTTCGTGTCGCAGGGTGAATTATAGGCTCATTCTATTCAGTTTGATAGCCTTGGGGGATTCTCTAAAAATTCATGTACAATTTTTAATATTGTTTAGATTTCGGTACTCTTCATTATTTGGAAGGATCGCAACGGGATGATTGTTAACAACATGACATCTTCTCTTCTCTTTGCGATATCCATATACCATAACTCATTGATGAAATTTTCTATTTTACTAGTTTTTTTTTTTGAAGAATACTTTACTAGTTTATTTGTACGCCTCTTAACGTATATGCAAAAATTTCTTAGCACAACGAGGGCAGTCCAAGGTGCACTACTTGTAGCATCGAGCATACAAATTATTTTGGAATTTCGTCAAATACGGGCTATTTGCTCGTTCTAGGTATGTTTCCCATGAAATGGAAAACGCTGAATGGTGCGATATAAGAGTGACAAAAATCAACGAATGCTTTGTGTCCATTGGATCATGCATAACAGCAACTAAATTAGATTTTGATTTTAGCTTTAAATTATCTTAAAAATATAAACCACTACCCTCCTTTATCGTGTCCAGGTCGTGCGTGTATAATTCACACCATATAGCAAAGCTGATATGAAATTATTGCAATTCTTATAGAACACATAATTGAGAGAAAAATATAGAAAGGGGAAATAGAAATAATATTGATTACAGGAGAGTTGTTACACCAAGGAAATACATAAAGACTTATGTATAGCCAATTAAGGCAACTAACTTCTAACTAATCTAACTAACATGTTGTATGCAAAAATTTCATGAACGTTTCCGATTTGATTGATCACAATTTTTCAAAATACAAATATCTTTTTGTCGAAGTTCAACACTCAAGCCAAAAATACCTTGTCAACGATAGAAGAATTTGAAGACTATTATTTTGAAGACCAATATGAAGAAATCCAAAGCCATAGTCCAAGGCCATTCGAAATTTCAAATTACATAACTTCTAAAAACTGTCATATTAAAGAAGTAATTTCTCATTTTTCAAAAAAACAAAAAAAGAAGTAAGTTTCTTTCATGATAGTTCTTCAACATTCAAAACTCAAGTATAAGAAAAAACTTGCAAAGAAGACACTCCAAGAAAGTTAGAAGACACATGATAGTCATCATGCATCATAAGGGTCAATTTATTTTCCTTTCTATAAATCGTAGAATCAAACTCCATGAAAATAAGTTGATTCCCGTCCTAAAAACTTGCCGTCTTGATAACACATCTCCTTTCATAAGATAACACATGATATTGGTTGTTGAAGGAACCATGTATGTTTTTTTTGACACAAAACGAACCATATATGTAACTCATATATTCATAATAATACCATATTCTTTGTCAAAAATAAAATAAAATAATACCATATTCCTTTCTATGTTAAGATTAATTTGAATT
>Ga0209282_1001062_pt1 | contig 14529 bp, 5 predicted proteins | sample Mtrugardesep15_FD_187529 | JGI IMG/M metagenome (GOLD analysis project Ga0209282, IMG submission 187529) | Root nodule microbial communities of legume samples collected from California, USA - M. trunc garden sep15 (SPAdes) (version 2) | ecosystem: Host-associated > Plants > Roots > Nodule...
TATACTAGGATTTGACTTATATACACCGGCGGCGTAAACAAATTTTACACTATCAATAAATCATTAAAAACATTTGACTTTATCCTAACTAAATCTAAAATGACATGTATGGATGATTGCAATGAGACGACAGTGTATGAAAATTAAACTCATGATAAATTAAGCAGAAAAATGAAATGAAAATACAGTCATGGTGTGAAACGAACCAGAAAAAAGATGAACGGCAAATATTATACACAAAATAAAATTGAATTTCTCAAAGTATAACAAACAAGATATGTTATTTAATGGTAGATAGTTCGTTCATATGTGTCAAAGATTACTCGAGTTTTTCCTGATTGATAACACCTATTAATTAGAAATTAGAAAACCAAGTGAATTTGTAGTTAAACTAATGCAGGATATGAAATTCAAATACAGTTGACAAGTTGATTTGACTGTAGCAACTGCGTGTTAATCACTGTTTTCTACTGCTAATGCAGAAGACAACATCCAAAGTTAGTCTCTCCCACTCGTTTTATACATAATTGATCTAAATTATTCTACTACTAAATTCAAAGTTAGCTTAATGTTCTGAAACTTGTTATAGGAATAATACAGAAAAGTTTTTTATTTTCTTTCTTTCTTTCTTTTTCATATCGCACAAATTTAACATTGAAGCGAATGAATAGAATCAATCAAACTCAATACAGAAAATTCAAATCGATCGTATTGAAGCACCGTTAAACGAAAAACTAAACCGCAAAATTAAAATTTCATTATAAAAATAGAAACAGCAGAAAAGTAAAACTTGACGTGAAAGAACTTAAACATAGAGTGTATCGGAATAACGACGGTACCTGAAATTAGGATTGATTGAAATCGTAGAAGAGATCGCAGCGAGGGAAGGAGTGAGCGAGTGAGAAAAAGAGAGAGTGGCACAACTGTAACACCGGTTACAATCGCAAGCTTTGGGTTCGAGTTAAAAAAACCCAAAGAATAATAGTATTATTTTTTTTTGACAGAGCCAATAATAGTAAATAAATAAATAGTAATTTTATTCCGTCTAGGTTGGAAATAGGTTGGACCGAAAAGATCCGATTTGATTAAAAAATTCAAGACTTTATCCATCGTTTAATCTAAATAAATTCAAGACTAGTCCATCGATTAATCTAAATAAAGATTAATGTTTGTTTGGATCTCCTTATTTAAAAAAAAAAAAGGAAAATGGATCTCCTAATTTGGGGCTTGACCCATGAATACTCCTTATATACATATATGATTCTGCCATAATAAAAATTTGTATTACAATAAATAATTCAATTATTTAATAGACAAATGAGATAATAAAACAAAAAATTAATCAATATACACATACATTCAATAATTTGTTGTCACGTTAATTAATTAATATAAAAATACATGAGTTGTTATATTCGTAACACATTATCAGATATATGTGTAAAATAAATATACACTGACAAAACATATGAATTAAACTAGTAGAACAATAATATTAAAATCTATTTAGATATTTTACATGTTATTTTAGAGAATATAAATACATATTATGTTTTTATTACAATTTTAATTTATAATAATACATTTAAATATGTAAAATATTAAAGCAAACTGATAAATATATATAAATTATCTTGATAATTATCTCCTAATTTAATTTTATGGATACACAACCCTCTTTGTAAGGAGTTGTGATTCAAGGAAGGGGAGGAATGGAAATATAGAGGAGAACTGGAGACGAGAGAAGCCAAGGAGTCAAGGATGAATGATACAGTGAGGAGAGACCATATGTTTTCAAATTTTATCTCAACCGTTAGTAATAATCCAATTGTTAGAATTTAACCCTCCCATCTCTCACAATAAAACACCTTTCACTTAATACATCATACATATATATAAGTGTAAACTAGTTTTACATTGACATCCAATAAAAATCAAGCATTTGGCGGTTATTATTAAAAACAATAATTTGTCATATATCGAAATATATTAACGAGTTAATACCTTGACAAAGTTAAGTTTAATTATGGTGTTTAACATGTTATTAAGAGTATAACTCATCCTTCCAAAAGAAGTATAACACTTATTTATACCCTTTATAGCACTGTAAAAACTCTTCATCTATTTTTAAGTCTCGTTTTAGAATAGTAACTTCAAGTTATGGAAGTGATTTTTGTTGCATTTTTTTCCTCTATTATACCATCATTTTAATTCATCAATAAATTTTTATTTTTTTTGCACACACGTCATAACAAATACTATTACTTCAAGTTATGGAGTAATTGTTAGTTATTTTCCCTCCCACCTAAATTCCTATTTCTTGAACTCTCTATTTCTATTCCATAACAAACAATTTTCAATCGTCTAAATATTGTACACATATTTTTAATAATAGTAAAGCAAAATAAAATTAATTTCACATTAATCTAAAATCAAAATTTTGTTTAAAGTTTGATATAACAAAAAACAATCTTTCTTTAAAAAGAGTAAATAAGATTAATTAAGAAATGATATAATTGATAAATTAGGCATTTAGATATAATTTATAAATTAGACATTTAAACTACCAAAATAACAGTTAAATAAGAAAATTAATTTCATACTCAAATGAGACTGAATTGTAACCAGATGACCTATTACAGAGCTTTTTGGGTGCATCAAAAGTCTACATTTCGTAGCTCTTTTCGGAGCAAGTGCTGTCGTAGAGAAAGTTTGTTATATTGGATCCCATTTAATAGCTATTATATGACTATGCTATCAAAAGTGATACTTACCATAGCTTTTCCTGGAATAGTCGTTGTAAAATGTGCTTTTTTTGAATTATTTACCCTTCGTCATAACAATCAAACACATAACTATACCAAATTACCAATTACTTATTCAAATAAATAAAATGAGACCTACGTAAACCATACCAAATTACCAATAACTTATTCAAATAAATAAATGGAAAACTACATAATTCATTAATAGTTAAATAAAATATTTCATAAACACATTCGAGATATGAGTACCACCAAATATTGATCACGAAATAACTCGAACAATGAAATGCAACTCCAATCCAATCGAACATATGAAAATGACATTCTTAATCGATTATTTCTTTATCAACTTTTAAACTAATTCTCTTTACGTAATTTCTTTCAGTTTTCCTAATCATTTCGGACAAAAAGTAATTATATAATCTTAGACCAACTTTGGAAACTTTAAATGTTGATGTAAAGTAGAAGCTAGAAAAATGGAAACAACCAATGCGATTGATTAGAGAGAGGGCAAACAAGATAAGTTGGTTTACAGTTCATTAAATTATATAAAAAGAAAGACAAAAAAAGGCTTCAAAAAAGACTAGTTTAATTGAAAAAAGAAGATCACATAGCTAATGGTATCTCGTGATTCCCAAAATGGTTAAGCTCTAACTCCTTAGCCCTCCTTGGGTCCTTTTATTCCTTCAAATGATAAAAGTGGTTATAATTTGAAGTCGCCTTTTAACACTAAAATATGAAGGTTTAGAACATGTAATTGAAAAAGATAGTCCGCATCCCCATTGCAGTAGAATGAGGTTACCCCAAAACAGTCCTTTATAAATATCTTTCTCACTCAAGGTGATGGGTTTTTTATCAACATTTTCATAAAAAAATTATGATTCTCGAATTTTTTGCTATCCACAAACATGTCGTGTCATGCACCTTCAAGTGTTTTAGTATCTCCTCAACGATTCTTTACCAACCACAAACCACCAAACCAGAATCTATGAGCTTGTTTATGCTTGCTTCAATGCAATTCCTTGATTTTTTTTTAGGGTGCCCTCTATGATTTTTTTGGATGGCCAGTGGTTCACATATGCCCTAAAATAGCTCTGCCAGTGGCTTTGGTTGACCTTTGAATGGTCCAATTAGGCAGTCCACGACCCACCTAGATAATTACCTCGTTTAGAATAATATAAGCCAATTGCAGAATTGATATTAAAAAGCTTAGTCTATTTTCTTTTTAATGTAAGTAATGACTTTAGAAGAATAATACTTTTGAATCGGATATTCTATACATGTTAGTGTTGAGGCTAATTCCTCGAGTCGGGTAAGACCATAACGAGTGATAAAACTCTTTAATACGATTGCATTCTCAACGCTAGATTCGAGTTTATGATCTATGATTAAGCTAAAAGAGATTTCTTATTATTTCATCTAAGTGCTCTTAAATTATACATGAGATCCATATAACTTCTAGTCAATAGGAAAAAAGATGTTGAAAATTTTGAATTATATAGTGTGTTGCTAGCATAATATATTATACAATTGGATGATTAATATATTTTTATTTTATTTTTTATTCTAAATAATTTAATGGCATAACTCACACACCTCACACATTATATATTGAAAAACAATTAATTGTGTGCCAATATATTTTGTTTTACTCTCTAAAGAGTACATTAGAAGAGTTACTTGTATTTTTTTTATATTGTAAAATAAAGTTAATTGTTTTTGCGGACTTAACTCAATTGATAAGACAACGCATTAGAATGAGGTTTGAACTTTGGAGACCCCACTTGTTCATCTTTAAGAGGTAAATTTCTAACCATTACTTTATTTGACCAAAATAATAATAATATAACAACTAATTGAAAATCAGGGTTACCTTTTTATCCAAAAAAATAAAATAAAATCAGTGTTACCCCATTAAAGAATCATTAGTTTTGTCCTTGCATGTGATGGTGATTTTCTATTTGAACCTATATTCTGAAATGTAATTCCATAAATTTGTATGGTATAGTAATAATGGTAACAAATAAACAATCTATAAAACATACTTCTAAGACTAAATTATAAAAGAAATGGCATTAAATTGGAAATCAAAGTAATGCACAGAACGTCAGAACCAAAAATGGTATATGTTTTAACTAATTTTTGTGGCTATTTATTTCTGCAGTCTCTGATCTCCCTTTCGTGGGATAATGTCAATGACTACATGTTACTATAAAATGCCAATGAATTTTATTACTTTGATTAGATCAAGTTTTATTCCAAGTAATAAGAAAGTCCAATATAATGGTAAGACTTCATCCTCAATTTTCTTGCAATATATATAATGGTTTAATTGTCCATACTTTATTTATTTAATACCTCGTAAGTTACAATACACACAAGTAGTGGCTCCGGTGAAGAAACTAGCTCGATTGTCTATATAGTAATCATATCATGTCTCCTCTTACATGAACAAAACATTTTGAGGGGAAAGACATAATATTATAATAGTATATAGTTTTATTATATGATGATATGAATATGATTAGTAATTAGTTGTTAAGGTGTTTAACGACCCTTGCCAGGTTTCTTTGAATGCTTTGGGTTGGGTCCTGCTTCATCATAATCCAACACAAAAGCATGAGACGATAGCTTCCTCGAGTTCATCTTTATACCATCCTTCATTCAATACCAAAGTAAATGTTAGTTAAAAAAAATTAAGATCTAATCATCAAATACTAAATTGAAATAATTCACAAAAAGATTACAAAAAAAAATTATAGGACAATTTTTAATTTATTTGTAAACATTATTGTTGGAATTATATGGGACATTAGTAAATCCAAGCAAATATTAGCATTTGCCTCAATGTAACTCCATCCATATTCATCTTAATATTATTTTTTTAATGTTCATCTTAAGTATTTTAACTTGCAATTAGCTTCATTAATGTTTACCATTTAAAACTATATGAAAAAAGATAGTAAGGTACCTTGTGAAAAAAGTTATTAGTAGGATGCATATTTTCTCTGAATCCTTCAGCCAACCCTAAAAGAGCAAAAAATAAATTTGTTACATGAGTTGAATTAATATCTACAAAACATAAACCACTTATATCAAGTAAGATTTGTTTACCTGAAGATAAAGGAAAATGAATGAAAACCAAGAGGATGGCTAAAAGGAAAGTCTTGACTTTGTGTTCCATGGCAAGTATATGCAATGAAGATATATGTGTGTTATTGTTCCTCTCTTTATGAGAAGCTAAAATGAATATAAATGACTTGGCAGGAAAATGAATGTAGGGGCACCCCTTTTTAAACTTGGCTCATTGAGAGAGTGCCCTTGTCATGGTGCACCCCACCCAATAACAACAGAGTGATGATGAAATGCAATAACTTGTCACAACACTTGGGTAAGTCAACTATACTATTCTATATATGGACTATATAATAATTGCATTAAGAAAAGATAAACAATTCAATATTTTAATTTGCATGTGCACATTACTAAAATTTCCCCTGCATGGCTCCAAATTAGATAGACATTACATCTTGTGTTTCTGTCCACCTTTTAATAAGTCAACTTTTGTTTTCTACTTTCTAAGTAAGTTGCAACATTGCCATATAGTTTATTTTATATTCGTATATGCTTGTCAATTTTTAATCCTATGTTAATAATATATGGTTCATATATTCTAATAAGGTCAATCTCAATTAACTTCAATATGGAAAATCAACCACATTCACATAGTGGTGAAAGCTGCTAAATCCTTCTCGTAGTTTAGAAAATTTTCCGTGGTACCAATCACCACTAAAAAATGAAATGATGCTTTTGATCCTCATATTTAGGCTTTCATCACTTTTGTTTAGTCAATGGATGGAGACAGGCATGTAGAGTGGGCTACAGAAGAAGAGAATTGAATGTGGAATGCCCTTAGTGGGTGCACTAGCAATAAGGAGAGGGAAACATCATTACTAATTTAATCCTAAATTAAAACAGATAAATATTAACTTAATCATCCTTTTGGAGACCATAATGTATGTTGGCAATAATGAGTCTAACTAATAGATTAATATAAACTGCTTTATTCCTGTTTCTGGTAATTAATGGTATTTTGGCAGTAGTGAACAAAAAAAGGCTAGTAGGCCTAAAATATTTTCGACAACCATATGTACTACCATCCTACAAGTAACTTTCCAACAAAAAGGTTCTTTGGTGTTGGATATTTCTGTTTTCATATGATAAAGATTTTTGCAGGGCCATGGTTTTTATTGAAAATCCCACACTAGATTAGATGAGGTATGATATAATTCACCTAACAAACCGAATTTATAAAAGTTAAGTTAGATGCAACCTAAATTTTAAAATGGTATCACATCGTATCTAAAATTTATTATGTGTTTGATTTAGTGTACAACCTCTATACATTACACACGTTTGCAGTGACACTTTTGTAAAATAGAAATTGTAATCCACGGGAAAACTATAATTGTTGGCTTCGTTTCAACGCATGGTGATGGTGGATGATTCCACAAACAAATACATGTTGAGTTATCTGTCATCGGGATCACTCAAGTTTCAAGTCACACTCCATATATTTAGTTTAAAATATTAATAACGTGTATTGAGAATTCACATTGAATGAGATATGCGATGAAAATGTGTCCATACAATTGGTGGACAATATTCACCTTACATATCGATTTTGTAGTTGTGGAGTTAATTTCAACCAAAATTATAAGAGCTGAGCTTGTATCTTTACGTGCATATATCTATCTATGCCCATATGTGACATTGTGCCTTCTTCATAAGTCCTTATACTTATCACTTAGGAAAAGGGGAGTCTTTGATTTGTGTGGCTTAGCATTGCTCATGCCAACAAATGGACTAAACTATTCATTGTTTCAATAGGAAAAAACCAAAATAAATCAGATAAATAATGTTGCACATGCACTCAGGATTCCCTTTCTAAATTGGTAGTATACAATTATTTTAAAGAGGTTTGACTTTCAATTCCATCACAGAACAGTGAGCATCAAGTGTCGGCATATGCACGGTTCTTACTCATCGTTGGAGTAAACAGAAACTGGTGCAAACTTTTCCTCTACTATATACATATGTGTGTGACACTGTTTTCTCAATGCTGGAACTGAAGAGCCTAGTATAGATGAATGCATTAAGCCACTAAATGGATACTAAAAGTGGAGTTGCTATTCATTTTGGAAGCTTACTGTGATTTCCTTTCTATATCATATAGTAGTCAAAGATTACAAATCCTAATTAGTAATTTCACAAGGAAGATGAACTGAAAACTATATTATAAGAGAAAATTAAAAGAGAGATAATTAAATAAGAATGGAGAATCTCATTCACATCCAAATCACTGCTTTATTTGGTGTTATATACATTGGTGGCAGTCAGATCAAAAATGGTCACGAGCACTTTCGCTGAACTAATTTGAAAGTAAGAAAGTTACCCACCCACATTTGATCCTTTTGTTCTCCATTCCATTAAAACTCAAATTATATAGAACATGGAAAAAACCTAACTCATCATTTTCTTCTTTGAACTATTGCTGCCACTTTAGAATAGAGTAAGACATTACATTACATTACATATCAAGGTGGCTTTTCAGGGGTCTCATGGGACAAAAAATCCAACTATTAATATTTTAAGCACTTGACAGATTAACTGTTGAACTTTTTAAGGGTTTAGAATCTAAAGCATGGCATGGAAAAGCAGGTATAAAGTTTTGATTGCGATCTGTGTTTTTGTTTTGAAAGCGCATTTTTCACAAGAATAAGAAAATTATTAAAAATCAATTCTGAAAAACGATAATTTTTATTTATGGATTTACTATATTCATATTTTATTGTCAATATTTTCATCAAAAGTTTCAAACCAATCGACAGCAACTATCAAGTGATTTTATTTGCACCCTAACAAATCTGTAAGGGTAAGCCATAACAGTAGCTGGAAAAAAAAGTGAACTATTCTGGCTTAGACAACAAACTTTCTCTTACTAGACAAATACTTTTATATAAACAAGTTTTTTTCTCATTCTAAGTTTGCACACATGCTTCTAGAGCTACTCCATTAGCTAGACACCATTGCATTTCTCCAAGGTGTCGTCATCTATGTCTTAAAATTCCTCCGTGCTTTCTCCTACTGAATTCAACCATACACATATCGAAAAAATTTCGTACTATTCATCAGTAGCCCACTATACAACCTTTCAGGAAATAAGTGATGATTTTCAGTAACCCACCATACAACATCTCAGGACAGGAAATAACTGATGATTTTTAATTTCATTGTGAATATCAAGTTTAGTTACAGTTGGAAATAAGTGAATTTTGAATTTGATCATCAGGAGTGTTCATTAAATGGGATTGATCTATGCCCACTAAACAATAATTCAAAATCAAAATAATTGTATTGGAATAGTATGCATAGTTAACTTTTTTTTGGTAACAAGGGAAATAAAAAAAATGCATAGTGAACTTATGCATATCTCTAATTTGCTTCCTGCGCCACAAATTTTATAAGATATATGCATAACTACTGACTAATTTTGATTTTGTAACATTCCAGTTTATAATATTCAAGCATATGCAAATAAATAGCTAAATTCAAGAATGCAGGAAACGTGAAAGTATAAATAAAAAAATATATATAATTGAACGGGCATGAAAGTATAACAATGAAAACTGCCTATGAAGTAATTAAACAAAATTATACAATTTCATCTTATCTCAGTATAAAAAAAATTATATCACCAAACCATAATAAGTAGGTATAAAGGACACACAACAAGATGCCCAAGCAAACCAAAATTCACAATTTTTTATAGACACAAAGGAAAGATAACAAGTACAGGCCAAATCCAGACTGCCTTCCAACAAGAGAAACAGCAGTCCACCAAAATTCAGTTGGTTCTTTTGATATCATCACAATATACGACCATCTTTTGTACCAATCCACAGGAGTAGCCAATACATGATTTTACATACGCAATTCAAAACAAAGAAATAAAGGTTTGATGATTTCATGAATGCAAAATGATTTTGACCTAAGAAACCGACTAACATCAAAACGGCAATGCATAATGCGCAGTAGGAAGTAACCTTTCCTATCCTGGGTCAACAATCGCAAATGACTCCAACGATAGAGAAGCAGTTATGTGCAGAAAAAGTAATATGGAAGGTAGCCTAAGGATAAACGGTGAGGTGATGAAAAAAATGACTCAAGATGCAGGGTTATAGTCAGAAAAAGGAAGAGAATATCTAAAAATAAAGCACTTGGGTGGAGTGGATGAAAACCAGTTCAACCCTGGGAGTTCATCTATTCCAAATAACCCATGACCAGATCAGGAAAAAAAAAAATCAATTTTAGCATAGAATGGGATTATCTTGACTTTCAAATTCAACATCCAAGCCATAGAGTAGAGTAGTTTCTCAGTCATGGACCAGCTACCTCCTCTCAGCGGCTCAGCCATTCAACTTACACTCATGAAGAGCTAAACCCACATTTGTAATCTCGTCGCTAACTTCTTCCTCTTGAAAATACTGGACTTGATGGTGCTCATGCAAAAGTCAGTGATGCATTCTTGAATGTACTGGACTTAATGGTGCTCATGCAAAGGTCAGTGATGCATTGGAGATGATGCAAGAGTTAGTGACAACCATAAGACCTTCAAACAGATACTTTCAGTTGTCTGACCATGGAGACAATTTGACACATGCAATCCCACGACCCACCTCGACACACCCAAATGCATGCAAGTAGTTTATGACAAAGGATATGCTTACTGAGATGAACCTCAAACAGATATAGCACGATTGATGGCCAACTTGGCCCATTCGGCAGATTCTTTAATCATATGATCATCTGAGGTCAGACATTCATTCAAAAATTGTGTGCTTGACAAAGACTGCTGAATTAAGGAACCAGCATTGCTTCCGAGTGTATCAGCTAGATCTCCAACGACTCCAATGGCTGTTTTCATAACAATGTCATCCCTGCAGTAAGAAAAGTCAATGAAGTCACTAAAACAATGAATATATTATTGCTATGGAAAATAAATTGGAAAATGAACTATTTTGCTTTCTCACATGTCTTTTTCCATGTATATGCTATCCAAGAACTGGAGGATGTGGGGAGCATAAGGAATCAAGATCTGGGATTTTGATGAATTCTTAAACCCTTGGAAGATCCCAGAATATGCCTCTAATATCCCATTTCTCAAAGAGTTAATGTACTCTGTCATTTCCAAGTCAAAGCCCGATGTGTGGGCGTACATCTCTGCAGCAATTTGTAGTGTCTTCATTGCATACATTAAGTACTTCTCAAAGTTGTCTCCAATAGCTAGTGCTATATCACCAATGCATGAAAACAAGGGTGGCTTCACAGAACGGTGCAAGTTATCACTTGACAAATTTTTTAGAAGTTGTGTCATAATCCCATCACAGTAAGGGAATATTTTATCCTCCAATGCCCTGCATATGTCGCCTACTACACCAACAGTTACGGCACAAACTTGGTACTCCTCAAAATTCTGAAGGTCAATCTCAAGAAACTTGTAAAATTCAGGCAGGTATTTAGCAAAATCAGGGCCTATCGCATAGGCAAGGGCTCCAATAGCTAGCATGGCCTCCTCATGGGCAGTGGCATTTCTACAAGCAAAGACCCGGATGAATAGTCCCATTATCTGATCAGCATACTGCAAGAGAACATATTTGGTAGGTTCTGAAGACCCTAGCTTCTGAATAATGACTGTCAAGCACCCACAAAGAAGGCCTATAAGTTCACTCTGTTTTTCTCTTTCATCGGATGAAAGATTTTGTGCTTCAAGACATTTGTGCAGCTCCATCATGATGACAGAAACTAGTTGTAACACCAAAGGAGCTGTTTCATCTGTTGAACATCTTACTACTTCATTCAATGTTTCATATGCTGAAGTTCTTAACCGTGACTCCGTAGCATCCTCTCTGTGGGTGACAGTGAGAAGGGCTTGAACAATTTCCTGAAAAAAGGGAGTTATAGGGGATGTTATTCCCACATCCTCATAACCCTGGGCGAGAAAATACAGGGCTCCACAGCCTTTCTCAGCAACATTAGGGACATCCTTCATGCTCTGAAGGAGAACTGTAATAATTTGTTGGGCATTTCCCTCATTAATAATAGGTGTGCCAACAATTGAACTGTGAAGAAATTCAAACATCCGCCCCAAAGTCCAAGCAGTGGTGTCTTTAACATGGTTGCTTGGATCCTTCACTAGAGCACTGAGCATAAATGGTAGGGCGTGATTAACAAGAGGTACTAATTTGTCTGGAGAAGGCCCCTCCAAGATAGAGCCAAATGCATAAGTCGCTGCTTCCCTCTGTCTCCAATCTGGTTTTGTAATATTCTCCTCAATGAAAGGCATTACCAGTGGCACAATATCATCTCCAGTAGTACGAGCAACTAAACCAAGGCATGTACCACCTGCCATTGCAATATTCCATGCACCTTCATCCAGATCTTGATCCTCTTCTTGTTTGAGTAATGTTTCCAACAGCAGAGGGACGAGTGCAGGAAGGGCTTGCTTAATGAAATAAAAACAAGGTATATCAGAGTCCCCAGTGGTATCACCCACATATTCTTCCAAGATATCAGTCTCTTCATCACAAATTGTACTCCAGAATTCAATGGCTTGGAGAGCAACAGGCTCCTCATCACTCCTAACAGCCTTTGCTGTGATGTTATATATATCCTGGATGTAAGGAGCCAACTTCACATAATACATGGCCGCAATGGAGACCAAACATTCAAAAGCTGCCTGTCGAATTTTCAATTCAGGAGACATAGTTGTCTCACAAACAACTCTCATGATGTATTCACGCTCCATATCATTGCTAAAATTAGCCTGCGCAAATTCGAGAGCATTATATAATGCCCTAGCAGCAGCAAGTCTGACATCATTGTTTTTTTCAGATGAGTTCATTCCTTGAACTACAGCAGTAAGAATTTTATTTACTTGGTCTTGATCAACAACCTCATGAGGGACTTCCTCACACAAATACCCCAGAGTCTCCAAAGTTGCTTGCTTGACATGAGCAGGAACTTGGTGAATATTTGATAATAGTGATCCTATCAGTTCAGGCCACTGTTTCTGAGGAAGCTCAATTCCAGCAATTTTAGCAACAACTTGAGTTGCTGTAGACCGAGCGTCAAGTACAAGAGAGGAGAGTGTTTGAAGCAAACATGCCTTAACCTGGGCCTTTGCTGCAGTGTCTAATGACAACCATCTCTGAACCAATTCCCGCTTTCTGTTTTCGTCCTTGGCATCCAATGCATTTTTAAGTATCAAACCTGCTAACTTTCGGCTATCAACTGGTTTATCTTCACTTGCTAACTCCCCAGAAAGAGAGACCAAGAAACCAGGAAGGTTTTGCTCCTGAAATTGCCGAAGACTTTCTTCAGCATGCTTACGTACAGTTCCATCAATGGATTGAGCATTCAAAAGTGCCTGAGTAACTTCCATCGCTATGTTATACCTGATGGCACAAAATAATTGGCTTTTAATATTCCAATTTAAAGTAAAAAATTAAAAATTAAGAAAAACAAAAGGCAAGACATAAATTATCAACAATATACTCCGTATTGAAGAGGCAATTATTTTATAATTAAGAAATAAATTATCTAGATCCAGATACTAACCAATTGGAGAGAAACAAAGCAATATATAAAGATGGCCACACTATAACAAATTAACAACAGTATACTCCGTCGGAGAATTTTATAAGAACTTAATTTATATACACCGTCAGTATAAAGAAATTTTACGCTGTCAATAAATCATACCTGTCGAATCATTAAAAACATTTCAGTTCTATTCAAACTACTTCTAAAGTCACAGATTGTGATACGCCAACAGTGTAAAAACTTTTTACACTAACAGTATGTGAAAATTAAACTCATTATAAATCAAGCAGAAAAATAAAACAAAAATATAGTCATACGACTGTGGTACGAAACAAACCAGGAAAAAAGACAAACGACAAATATTATATAAAAGTTAAAACTGAATCTCAAATACAAGATATGTTATTTAATGGCATCTAGTTTATACGTGTCAAAGATTAATCGAGTTTTTCCCTATCGGTAACACCTATTAACATGAGATATGTTTCATCTAGCATATCACACCAACAGACTTGATGAAATCCAATATGATATTAACCTTGAAGCTATAAAGCACGGACACACATGGACACCGGACACAACACTGACAACCACTAAAAATTTGAAAAATGAATTAATTACATGTATTCACATGTTTTGAAAAATGAATTAATTACATGTAATCACATGTGTTGGTATCTTGTCTGTGTCGAACACTGACACGTAGTGTCAGTGCTACATAACCTCGAAGGCTCCAACACTTAGTCCTAATACGTTACACTACCGATCCCGAAATTCTAGGATTTAATAAAACTAAATCCAAAATTCATTTCATCTAAAAAATTGCAAGATTCCACCTATTTATTCACACCCACCGATATCTCTGTCTACCACAGAAAATAACTTCCTGATAAATTTCAGCAAAATCAATTTTTCAAAAGCGCAAAAATGATCAATTAAAACTGTCCAAATACTTGTATGAATGGAACCATTCCATGTAATTTCATAAATACTATACTTATTCTTTTTCATATTCGCACAAATTCAATACCAAAGGGAATTAATAGATTCAGATAAACCGATGATAGATCGAATACTAGTAAAGACGAAAATCAATTCA
>Ga0209282_1001063_pt1 | contig 14526 bp, 6 predicted proteins | sample Mtrugardesep15_FD_187529 | JGI IMG/M metagenome (GOLD analysis project Ga0209282, IMG submission 187529) | Root nodule microbial communities of legume samples collected from California, USA - M. trunc garden sep15 (SPAdes) (version 2) | ecosystem: Host-associated > Plants > Roots > Nodule...
CCACATTAGCACCTACAGAAGCTGCCCTCAACTCTCTCCTCCCCTCCCTTGTCAACAAATTAAAGATATTCGAAGTCTCACACTTAAAATTCACCCCCACTGCCTTCCCAAGAGACTGAACAGCCGCTGCCACACCATCCACTTTACCATGTAAATGCGCCCAACTCTCCCAATCGTTATTAACAGAAGAACTACAATTATTGGACGAAAATGAGTTAGAATTTGATGTTGCCTTAGATAAAAGAGCCCCGACCTCTCCCTTCCTTTTACGCTTCTGTTTCTTCAACATACGTAAGATCTGTTTACGGTCCACCGCCGACATCCTTGCAATTCTTTTCATAAAACCAACTGACTGTATAACAACACCACTCTTCTTATGTTTGTGGAGCGTGCGTGAAGGTGAAGAAGGTACTTGACTACCTGCAACATTTACATCTCCACTCTTACCTTTGTTAAGTGACGAAGTAAAAACAATTCCACCATCAGCTATAGCTTTCTGATTTGCAAGCCAATCAATACTCCATGGACCCGAATTTAGACTATCCTGCAACTTATTCGTGTGCTCAACAAGATTTCCATCAACTGAATTTTTTACCAAATCACCTTTAGAATTTGAAAGAGGTTGTAGCACGGGAGATAACTGAACTTCGAAAAATTCCTCCTTATTTACCACTCTATCTTTGTTAATCGATAGAACCTCATCCGAATTATGTGACCCCACCTTCTGCCCTTCATGTTGACTCCATTCTTTATGCAAATCATTAACAAGATCATCCAACTCCCATTCCCCTTGAACTTCATCCATGCCGGCAACATTTATAGGGTGCGACAATGTTTCCGGCCTAGATTCAACATCAACCTCTATCAAAAAAGCATCCTCCCCCAAGTTACAACCCCATTCCTCCACCATCTTAATAACAAATCTTCTCCCGTCAATTAAGAATTCAGAAGTCGAATTGATAATATCAATATTATGGTTCCAATGTTTACCACAACTTCATGCAAGCAAATGATTTACAACATTTCTAGTAAACTCGGTACCAATTCCGAATTTAGAGTTGTTTTAAATGTTTATAGAACTTCACTTATTTTGTTACAAAATTTTAAGATGAGTTAGAATCACTAGGTGTCAACGGATTCGTTGACATTGAATCTTAACCGTTTATCTTTTCTAATCAATGGTTAATAATAGTTTTTAAAATGAACTCATGTTAGTATTACTTAGTGAATCCTTTTCCATTCCATACCTATATTTTTATTTTTCAATTAATGAAACTCAAATTATTGTTTTTTTTCTTCACAAAATTACTAAAACCCAATTTGAAAGAGTGAAAATTTAGTTTTCTCCACCAAATCCAATCATCGTATTCTTTCTTGACCTTGATTACCCATTGTTAATTCCTCCATTACGGATCACAAACTTTATCCATATATTAAAACCCAATTTCTGTGTAAAATTTATGAAATTGATCGCAAATAAAAATGAGATTATATGTGTGTAAATTGAGTTTATGAATCAATTTGAACTTATTAGGTTGTAAATCATTCCAAACAATTGCACATCTGAAAGAATGAACCGATGACTTATGGATATAGAAAACCCTTTAAATTAAACTGAGGAAGTAGCCAATCATCGGTGCACACAAGAATCAATAGTTATTATCTTTGGTTGAAGTGAATAAGGAATTGGTTGTGTAGAATTTGAGATCGGGGAGAAGAAACCATTTTAAGTGAATAATGAATGGTATATGGCGAGAGAAAGAAAAACAAGGGGTATTAAGGTGTAGAAAATAAATTTGATGTCACCGTTGGGCCTTTGGCCCTCTTTTTACAAAAATAAAAATAAAAATTGATGTCACCGTATACTTTTAAGTGAATAATTAATAGCCTCTAGATTAAATCAAATTAATAGATGAGATTTGATGTAAACAGATCCGTTGATATTTGGTGTCAACGGATCTTAACTCTTTTAAGATATATTTTATGTAGGGATGACAATATGGGCCAACCCGCCCCGGTTAGGCCCAACCCGCTATTAGCTCGCCAAAAACGGGGTGGAGCGGGGCGGGCCAACTTGAGGGGGTGGGCTCAAACTCACACCCGCCCCGCCTAAAGGAGGACTAGCGGGCAGGCGGGCTGGCCCGTCTAATTTTTAAAATATTTTTTTGTCGATTATTATTAACAAATACGCTGCTATTATAAAAACAATAATAGTTAAAAAAGATTCAAGCGAATCAGAGAAAATTAGATCCAGACCGAGAGTAGAGAGAGGGCAAGTTTGAGTCTGGGATGAAAGTTTTATAATGCAGTGGTGGTGAATCAGTTTTTTTCTAGAGGTAGTGGACTAGTGATGAATCAGTTATCACTGATCAGAGAGAGAGTGGGCAAATTGAGGTTGGGTTGGGTATCATTTGTCCAATTATTTATGGGGTGTGTAAATTAAAATTCGGTCAATAATAGTAAAAAAGGAAAGTTGAATGAACCCGCGGGCTATCCCGCCCAACTAGAGAGATGGGCTCAAAATCTCACCCCAGCCCGCCTAAAATGGCGGGTTAAACGGGCTGTCCTGACGGGCCGGGCCCGTTTTGCCACCCTAGTTTTATGCGAAGACAAACAAATAATATTGTTAATTTGTTAAAAAGAGCATCATTGTTGTATGCTAGCTCTCAAGTTTACGATGATTATATGTCATCTTGTATTAAAATTATATCATTAGTAAAATGAGTTGATTTTTTTTTTTAAAGAAAAATGAGTTGATTTGTTTCTATGAAAAAATAATGTCATCTTTAGTAAAAAATAAAAAAGTAAATTTGTCATTCTTCCAAAAGAAAAAACTTATATTTCTAAAAATAAAATAAAAAATATAACAGTGTTTTGAATATAATAAGTGGATGTTCATGAACCCTTGTACCTATCTCTAATGACATCATATTACTTATCCGCTAAGTCACACCTCTATTTGTACTTATCCTTAATTACTTAACTGTTAAGTCATTCCATTGTGCTTCTCTTTAAACAGAGATATGACATGTAACATAATTGTACATCACTAAAGAATAATATAATCATATCAGCTTCTCTCTCTATTCTCTTTTGTTTCTCTTTATTCTTGTTATTCTTATTCTAATAGTTTCATAACCAACATGGTATAATAAATTGAACCCGATATCATAAAAAAAAAACCCGATATAGGTTTCACATATTCACCGGACCACCGCTGCTTCCATTGGTTCTTCCCCAGGTAGGGGTTTAGGCTTTTCATCTAATGTATTGATTTGTTCTCTTTTTAGTTTTCTTAATGCTTCGTGTGTAGTACTTGTTGTTGTGTTTTGCTTTTACATGGACCTTGTTTGGCTGCTTATTATATAATTCTAATTTGTGTTTGATTTGTAAAAGTATTTCAAGATTTGACAAAACTTAGATGTAAGAGGATTAAAACTGAAATTCTTTATCCTCACTAAACCACGTCACAACTTTTTGTTATGTTTAAAATAACAAAAAAACATTTTGTTCGTCAAAAATTATATTAGATAAAAATAACATTTTGTCCAATAACAAGATATTGCTAGATTTCACTAACCCTCCTTTTTACCATACCCCACCCATGTTTTCAATTGAATGCAGAATCCAAGGGCTATAATACATACACGAATGGCTCGTGAATTTTTTTTCGGTGCAAATAGCAATGCTTTACCATAAAAGTTTGTCATGTACTGTGATGTTCTAAAAAGTATTACTTTTTAGTAGATCAAACACATTGTAAGTGTTTATGTATAAATTATTTCTATAATAAAAGATAAAATAAAGTTAAACTATTTTTATATAAACTATAAGTTGTTTTGTAACTTATGGAAATAAGATGAAAAGAGTTTATGAACATAACATATCATAAATCAAAATTTATTTTTATAAGCTCTCAGTCTCACAAATGCTTATGTTAATAGATTTATGTTTATAGATAAGCTTAAATAAATAAGTTAATCCAAACAACCCATATTATATTAATTAGCATTGTGATTTGGTGATACATGCTGTAACCAATGTAATGATTTCTTATAGCATGTATATGAAGTTAAATACAGGCTGTCTAGATTCGAAGAACTAAGGAGTTCAATTGGTCTATACAAATAGGGCGGTAAGGAACTTCAATTGAAGTCTAAGAAGCTTAGACACAGACACCGAAAGCAATACTGATACTAACACGTCAACAACAGTAATAACTTGGGAAACAAACGTTGAATAAGGAAGTGCCAGAATGTTCATAGTATTTTAATGTAACTACATGTGTTGTTGTGTCCATGTTGAGACATGTTTTTGATGGGAAGTGTCGGTGCTACTTGCAGCAATGCAATTGAATTCCCTAGAATTTTGGAATACTGCACCGTACAATCAGAACACACACTTGAACAATCTCTGAAACCAGATATCTATTTTTTGTTAGAAAATATAAGATTATAAACCCAAATTTAAGATCGTTGATGCACAAGCCTTTTAGTCAAGTAGAGTATATCTTTTTGTTAGTACAAGGTTTTTATTCATTTCTTTTTATTCCCTCATGCTGTTACAGTTAGGTTCTGCAGTGATGGAGATTAAGAAAAAGCAAAAGGGTGTTGCATATCTTAGCGCTTGTCAAGACTTGGAGTCTATGATCCACGAGAATGCCCATTTTTTCGACAAATTGATCGAGCTCATTCCAGCTAAGTTTTATCTGTCAACTGATGATAATGAGAAGCCATGGTTTCAGGGTCTAAGCAAGGATGCAAAAGCTAAGGAAAAGAGAAAAACTGTAGACAATATTAGGAAGTCTCGGAGAGACCGTTTAGACCCTAACAAGCCATCTGCAACCACACTCGACCTTCTCAAACAGAGTTTGGGAAAAGAAAAACTGAATGATAGCGATGAAGACGAAGGTGTGGTTAAGCCTTTCATGTTAGGGTTGGAAGCAGATGAGCAGTCTGTGACCTATGAAGTACTCCGCCAGAGGCTTCGTTGCAAACTTGAAGAGTTTCGGTCAAATCCTAACTGTGCAAATCCTGAAAATGCCAAGAAGAGCGATGATAGAAAGAGATAATTTCAGGAGAAGAAACGCAAGAGGGATAATGAGAGGGATGAAATTAAGCCGACAACTACTGATTTGATGGAGGAGAAGGTGGTAAAGGATGCCACAGAGGCTTCCAAGGAGCTTATGTATGGCAATGTTAAGCTCGAGGATGGTGAAACTCAAGAGAAGAAGAGAAAAGTTTTGAAGCATAAGGAACTTGAAAGAGCTAAGAAGTTGGAGGAAATAAAGAAGAATGACCCTGAAAAGGGTGAAGCTATTGCTAAAAGAGAAGCATGGAAAGCAGCAATGAAGAGAGCTTCAGGAATTAAGGTTCACGACAATCCTAAACTGATAAGGAAAAGTGTACAGAAAAGGAAGAAGAGGCAACAGAAAAACGCGGTGAAATGGGAAGAGAGGGTTCAATCAAGGGATCAGTTGAAGGCAGACAAACAACAAAAAAGGTCAGCAAATATAGCTGAGAGGATTAATGATAAAAAACTGAGGAAGATTGCAAAGAGAGAGAAGAAGCTATTACGGCCTTGATTTGAAGGTGGTAACGAAGGTTTTCTTAATGGTATTTCTGGCTAACATGGCTGTGAAATTTTTTGATTTTGTGCCTTTACTTTACATTTTTATCAAAGGCAAAAAAACATATATAAATTTCAATGTTTGGTTTGGTATACTTGCTTACATTTATTAATCTATGTTTCCTATTTTTAATCCCATGGTATATTTTGGCATTTATGAATCCCTTTTGAAATTCTAGCATTTTGTTAAACTGTGATTAGAGAATGAGTCCACATGATTTAATAGCAGTAACATGAATAGTACTCACTAATAAAATGTGTCTATTGATATTTTATATCACATGCTTGTTTTTGCTATATCTTAGAAGGTTACAACTTAGAATACGACCAAAAATGGGAACAAAGTTTTGTATTGTTTGCTATCTAACACTACTTGGGGATTTTCTGCAAATACTGATTGGCTATATTATTTGGATCCGGATTGACTACGGTCACAGTACCACCCTTATGTTGCAGTTAGTAGTAGTACATCATAATAGTTATATAAAGATTAGACAGTTCAATGTTTAAGTTTAGTAAATCAAATGAAAAAACATCTTGCAATATGAGTAATTCAATCTTTATCCAACAATGTTGATTAACTAGTAGCGCGGTTACACGGTGTTTTAACTGTTTCCTAATTTTAGCAAGAGATATATTTCTGCTTTGCAACAACAGAAGTTCATGTTAGACTCTGGAACAAAAACCACTGACAAGAAACTTTGTTAGATCATGTGTGCATGTCAATATTTATGTCTGCAACTCACAAACACCCCTTAAAAAAAAATCATGTTTTCATTTTCTCTAAATGAGTAGAAACAAGAAACGTTTTTAGATACAAAAATCATGTCTATTACAACCTATGGCCATTTTAGCCTGTGTTTGCTTTGACATTTGAAGAGTTTTCTCCGTAAGCTGAGTTTAAAACTCCAAGTTATAGTTTCGCTCACACTGCATCTAAAGGAGCTGTCCCAATTGGCATGCATTCAGTTGTTAAAACCACAACAGGTTGGTCTTTATCTTTGTCCCCTGAGAGATTCAGTTTAGTCCATTTGGCATACCTTGTCATAAGTAAGAGTGTCCCAGTTTGACATGCCAGCCCACAAATCAGACCAATCCATAAACCCTAAATCATAATTCAAAAACACAATGATTAATTACAAAATAAATTGACCATTAACATTTATCTATAAAAAGACAACACATTTACATTGTGATTTTGTGAGATAACTCTTTTACCTTATATTGCAAATTGGTCTTAAATCCAAGGAGACATGAAACTGGTAAACCAATGAGATAAAAAGTTGCAAGGTTGACATAAACAACTAAGTACTGCCAACCACATCCTCTAGCCACCCCTGCATTAATATTGAACTCATTGTTCCCCATAAGTTGTTTTTGTTAATGATAATCATGTTGTAGAGAAAGCTTAACTTAAAAGATATGACGATGAGGAATTCAAACCTGATAAGACACCTTGGACAGAATCCAGTAGTATGGAAATAGCAAGGAAGGGTGCTATTGAAGCAAACTTATGTTTGATAGTAGGACTACTGCTAAACAGCCGAATCCATATATCATGACCAAATAAAATCATCAAAGCAAAACAGAAACCAAGGAGGATAGAGAGCTTTAGACTGACTCTCATTGCATGTTTTGCTCTTTCTGGTTGGTCTGCCCCAAGTTCATTGGAAACCCTTGTGCTATAAAAGTTAAGTTTCAATAAAATGCCCCTATGAAGGAAATTTGATTGCTTGAAGTCACACAATCACGTTGTCATGGATCTCGACCGGTGAATGAAAAGTGGATGTCTCATATTTTAAAGTTGATTTGGTAAAGTTAATATATGAGTCATCGTTCATTTAACAATCAAGATCTCTTGACTTTGTGCTTTCCTAGACTATAGGAAATTTAGGTCTAGAAGGGAATATGCAAAAATGCCGGCAAAAGAGAGTATGTTAACGTAGACCAACTAACCTTGCGGCTGCACTAAGACCATAAATGAACAGGAAAACAATGAGTTCTGTGTTTGCACTGCATAATTTTTAGTTTTTGAAGAATTACAATAGTGAATCATATGAATATTTATTCTCTTCATTTCAGTGACAGAAATATAAAGATATAAGAATCATACCATATTGCAATCAATGAAGTTGTTATTTGTGAGTCAGACATTAATCCAGCTAAGAAAACCAAAACTTCAAAGGCCAAAGACTCCAAACTTGCAAAATATAAAATAGTAAGATTCATAAATATAAGGATCTTATCTTAAATTAAACATATATATGGTAGTTCTTAAAATTTGAGTTGAACTTAATTCAACTCTACGAAACTGACATATAAGACGAGGATTGTCCAAACTTTATGCGCACTACTTAACTCTTATCTCTAGACAATGTGGAACTAAATCCACCTCCTCACACACAACATAATGAAGGTGCTGGAGGATACAATGGAGGCAACACAAATGCCACAATTAGACATCTATGGATGAACGTTAGTTTAGGCGGAACTTCCAACACACCCCTCATGCTCAGGCATGAAGCATGTACGATAGAAGAAGCCCAACAACAAATCTATGATAAATATCATCTTAAAATTTGGATTAGACCTTACTTAATCCTACAAAACTGACTTGTAAGATGAGAACTATCCAAACTCTATAAGCTCTACTTAGGCCATATTTCTAAGCAACGTGGAACTAAATCCACCCTTTTACATCCTAACAACGAAGGCGATGGATGATGCAATGAACGCAGTCCAGACGTCACAATTAGGCAGCTAGGGGCGAAAAACAATTAAGGCAGAATTCCCAACCATAGTGTTCAACCTAGAAGCTAATATTTTAGCAAACTATGCTTTCTAAGATCAATCATCAAAAGGGACAAACAAAGTGTAAGACTTTTAGAAACTCATACCATAACATTGCAGCAGAAGGAAGAGCTAGTTTCATGTTTGTAAAGAAGTACTGAAATGATTGCATTGAAAGCATACTCCATGTATTCTTAAACTTCTTTGCATACAAGATATAAAAACCTACCAATATCATAGATATCCATAGTGATATAGAAGTTGCAACTGGTCCACCTTTGAAATTAAGACCTGACCATTGAACAAATCCATATGCAATACCAACATGAAAAATTGCTGGGATAGCCGAAAGGACAACCAGTGGCATCACTACAGATTGTGTTTGTAGAAACCTCAACATGTTTCTCAAGGTGCCAAATGCAAATAATCCTGGTATAAGAAACTTCATATAGAGTGCAGCTGCTCTAGCAATGTCTTGTGATTGATGAAGTAACACTAGAATGGGTTCTGTATAGAACCAAATAATTGATATAATGATGGAAAAAATAAAAGATATAATGCAAGAGCTTTGTAGATAAATTCCCAACATGTAATATTCTTTTGCACCAAATGCTTGTCCGCAGAGTGTATCCAATGCACCACTTAAACCAACCTAGGCAAACAACATGACCTTAATCTTGTGACAACATTTACGTCCTATTTGGATAAACATGTTAATAAAAAATGAAAATAAAAAAGATTAACTTATACATGTTTCAAAAGATAAATGAGCTAAACGGGTAAATACTAAACATTTAAATACTCATACTACTTATGCATATTTAAATGGACTAAAAATTATATATCAAATATTCTAAAAATTATAGTGGACTAAAAATTATATATTAAATATTCTAAAAATTACGATTGAAGAGATGGAATCAATCAGCTACGTAGATCAAACAACGATATTATACAATATTAAGTTTTTTTTTTAAGGACAATATTAAGTTTTTATAGTGCAAATACTAAAACAAACAAAATAAAGCATGTCAAATTTATATATAAATGTTCATTCGACTATCAATTCTTTTTTTTCTCTCTCTAAATTAAGGGCACAATGATATTAAAGAGAATAGAAAGTGTCCCAACTTGACTCTAATAATTTGTGCTCTTATATATTATTAAAAAATGGGAGAATACATAAAGAAAAAAACTAGGGGACATATACCTAACCCATAAATCTACATAAAAGTGTAGATCTACCAAACGGGTAATACGAAAAAATTAAAACGACACTTGTCCGACACCGAGACACGTCTAATTTAAGGAGTGTCTATGCTTTGCCTTCAAAGATGTTTATCAATTCTTACATAAGCATGTATGTTTATTGTATAGAATTTACCAATACAAGTTCAAGATTTATGATTTAATAAAGAAAAACAGACATCAAATATCATATAGAAGTTATTTAATAACATTTTATCTGATGTTTTTGATTGACTATGTCTAATTAATAAACAGATACAAGAATTTGATTGTTCATATCAACATCTATGGAAATAGACAAAAATATATATTATTATGGATTTAAATATAAGCAGAAGTTTATCAAAAGAAAGTTGATAAACTAATTGACCTAAAATACATGATAACTTTCTTTAAACAATTGCTTATATTTGAGACTAGATGAAAAAAATAGTAAATTACCATAACCCCGATGGCAGTGACACCAAACCACGAGTTAGCAAGAGTAGCACCGGCTAACTGAAGCTCACCAAGATGACCAACAATCATGACAGAAACCAAAGTGATTGAGTAATATAATAATGTTGTAAGAATTATTGGCAGTGAAAACATGAGTTGATGTTTGGCTTCCGTAATGTCCAAGATTTTGTTCCACCATTTCTTCTCCTTTTGAGGTTCTGTGTTTTGTCTCCCGTTATCATCAGTTGCAAGAAAATTAGGTGTTGCTGTGCCACTTGTTGCCATGTGAACTATCTTACTCTGAGCTTCTGTACATCTGTATTGTTCTATGATAGATAATTATATATATGATGACGTTATTATCCAAATAACAACGTATTGATCACGTAAAAAAAAATGATAAGAGATGTGGACCCTTCTTTGAAAAAAAGATAGGTGAACCCTTAAGCAAATTGGTTAGGACTTGAATTATAACTCTCATGTATGGAAATATCTCGATCGAAAGGAAAAGACCCGCAACTTTTATGTTTAACACGTTTAGGTTTTTCGATGGAGATCAATACACAAAAACTTGGTATTTATGAAATAATGAAATTCATTTAAAAAGTGTCTCAAGAGACTCTTTAAAGATTTAGTAAATTATTCATTTAAGAAGTTAATTGTTATAATTTTCAATTGCATTAAATACATAATTTTTAATAAAAAACTTACTATTTAAAATATTTAAAGAGTGCCGGAAGAACTCTTTAACGTTTTCCATATGCAGTAATAACCAACAAAATTAAATATCATGTTTATCTTTTTTTTTGTAGTGATACAAAGTATCGAGGTAAAAAAAAAATAAAAAATGGGAGAGGCAAAATTAAGTTCCAAGCTCATCTCTCATAATGAAAGATTCTATCTTAGTCGGAAAGCAGTTTCAACGAGCAGAGCATCTTCTATGTGATCATTTTTTAGTCATAAAATCACACATATTTTATTCTCTAAGAACATACACAAATATTGTATTACCATTTAAATATCATGTTTATCCCGAAATATATAATTGCATATAGATTATGTTGGGCTATGGTTTAGGTTAACACACGTTTCATAAGATATTTCATTTGGCGTATTGCAATCATTGTTTTTTTAGTTTTTTTTTATTGGTTACATGTTTTTTAGTTCTTTAATAAAACATGTTTTTTTTTTGAACGGCTTTAATAAAATATGCTGACTTCGGGTACAGGCTGGATACAAAATCTAATTTATTTTTTTCAATAATACAAAAGTCTTTTTTCAAAATATTTAGAATTGCCGCATTAATTGTTTTTAATTTACATGATAATTCATAATGTTTTTATTGAATCTGTGCGTAAAATTGTTTTATACTGTCAACCCACTATCATTAAACTCATAATTAATTATGAGTTTAGTTATTACATATTGGTAATGTAAAATTATTTTACACATCCATTAAATGATGTTTGGTCACCTCAATTAATGAATATGACAATTCATGTGTTTTTATATTCTTTAATTAGTGTGACAACGAATCATTGATTTATGTGTAAAATAATTGTATAATGATTGAATATACTAATCAAATTATTTTAATATTAATAGTGTGTGGACAACGTCCTTGTGAGTTTAACTAGGTTGATATGAACAATACATAATATATGTAAGAGATGAAGTTCGAATATCAGACACCTCACTTTTTATATTTAAAATGTGTAAGCTCAAACCACTAGACTACTTAACAAAAAAATAATGTGTGGACAGTCGTCCACTTTTATATTTTGTTTAATTATATATATTTATTTTATCATATCTCAACTTTTTCTACCCATGAGTGATTAGATTAGATGACATCGTATCGTGTCTCTTCTAACTAAAACTCTTAGGTAGAGTTTCTTCTTCTTCTTCAAAATAACTTTCACACATACAAAATTATCTTCTTATCACTAATTTAGTTTTTTTCATTGAATTAACAATTACTTAAATAATTAAATATGAGAAATCTACCACACTCCCTTGATTTTTTCCTTCTTCCTTTCAACAACACAACTCTCACGTTTGTTATTGGAAAAACTTCGTAATATTTAAAGAAATTATTATCACATAATAACTTGCCACTAAACCCCACCCACTTTCCCTCTTACTATCTTTATATATTCTATGTTTTACTTTTAGCTGCAATCATTTTTATATATTATGTTCTTAAAATTTTAAAATCATAACTTGGTAAGTTTGTTCCACGTCCTATCTCCCTCTTTAATTATATTGTTCTTCTTTTCTTTCTTTCTCTCATCTTATATCCTGCTCCACTTCTATAAATATGATGCTAAACAAAATGAACCTAAAATGAATGCCAATATTGAAATATTTAAAGAAACAATGGAATAAAAAAATAGTGTATGGTTCTTTACATAATGATTATTTAAATAACTTATTATCACATAATAACTTCCCACTAAACCTCACCCACTTTCCCTCTTACTATATCTATATATTCTATGTTATACCTTTAGCTGCAATCATTTCTATATATTAGTAGCTCCATTAGCATCTTTTTAAAACAATGTTCTTAAAATTTTAAAATCATAACTTGGTAAGTTTGCTCCGCGTCCTATCTCCCTCTTTAATAATATTGTTCTTCTTTTCTTTCTTTCTCTCATCTTATATCCTCCACTTCTATAAATATGATGCAAAACAAAATGAACCTAAAATGAATGCCAACATTAAAATATTTAAAGAAACAATGGAATAAAAAAATAGTGATAGGTTCTTTACATAATAATTATTTAAAGAAGTTTTTTTTTATAAGCAATTATTTAAAGAAGTTATTATCACATAATAACTTCCCACTAAACTCCACCCACTTTCCCTCTTACTATATCTATATACTAGGTATTCAACTCATGCGTTGCACGGGTTTCATTAAAATTATGTTAATTATTATTATTTTTTATTACACTATTTTTATTGTTTGATTTTGTCATAGATAATATGAAAAATCCCAATATTATTTATTTATGAAACTGAAGAAAATTAACCTTTACATGCATTAACTTCTCACTTTTAATCTCTTATATCTTACTTAAGTTCTCTCATATTCATTGAAAATTTAATTTTTGTGGAGATAAATTTTCTTTTACGTTCCATAATTATGTCCCTAAATAGTTGAAGCTATTTTATTAGTGAATTATATTTAGAGATGATTGGTATAATTAAAGATACTATTATTATATTTTGGTTAATTAAAAAAAAATTGTTGAAGTCATTTTCTTGATGAATTATCGTGACATTTAGTTGTAATATACTATAAAGTTAGTTTTAGAATTTGAATAGTGGCTATATATAAGGTACTCAACAAAATTTCAGTTAAAATATTCAAATTTAATTGTAGTTTTAGTCCCTTGTTTGTACTTAGTTTTAGTCCCTTAGTTATAAATTCATTCAATTTGGTCTTATCTTCAGATTATTGGATTTATGTCCGCGATATAGAATTGTTACCTTTAAATATTAGATTTAAATCTGCGATATAGAACAATCATTGCCGAATTATAATAGAAAATGTAAATCATACCTTCAACGTAGATAGTTTAACATAAACTTCAATTCATTACTTCAACCATTAACCAAATTTAACATAAAAACAATTAAAATTTAACTTCAAAAAATAGGACAATCATTTTTTGGCCAAACCTTTCACAACTTAAATATTATAGACAATCATACACACAACATTGAGCCACCACGTTCGATCATAGAATCAGTCCCAGTTAATGACGGTAGCATACATCCTATTAGGAGGATTATTGATCGTGAACAAAATAACGTCTTTTAGGCCCTTTTCAAGAATTAAGTTTTATCAATATTATAAACAATTTTAACTACTAGCTTAATTTCAGTTTAACTAACAATATAACTTATTGTATATTACGAAGAGAAAAAAAACACGCGTATGTACGGGTATCCCGCTATTCTAAGAAGGAAATTGACAACATAGGGACACTAAAATAAAAGATTTAAAAGAAAAACTTCCAAAGTTACATAGCTTTTTATTGTCCAAATTCTAGAATGAAGAAAGTAAACTGAAGCAACATATTCTAGTTTGTCAAACGCACTGATGAAAACATATAATTAAGATCAAACATAGTTCCTCTTGAAGTCTTGCACAAAGTACAATTATATATCATGAAATCTACAACCAACACTAAATATTCCTCTCCAAACAAAACAAAATAAAATACAATTATCTCATATGCAAATTTCGTAATCATTGAGTTAATCGTTGAGTCACATACCTGTAATAGTAAGAGATTGATTATATATCACCCACCACCACAAAAAACTACTTGGAATGAATCAATATATATAAGCATACAATAACTTTAAATGCATTCAGGGTATAAAATGGTAGTTGATATATAGAAG
>Ga0209282_1001065_pt1 | contig 14525 bp, 11 predicted proteins | sample Mtrugardesep15_FD_187529 | JGI IMG/M metagenome (GOLD analysis project Ga0209282, IMG submission 187529) | Root nodule microbial communities of legume samples collected from California, USA - M. trunc garden sep15 (SPAdes) (version 2) | ecosystem: Host-associated > Plants > Roots > Nodule...
TAATAGCACCTTCCTTCCTGCTTCCTGGGAATACCTCCCCGTTCTTGAAGAGTATCAGGGTTGGCAGTCCATAAACTTTATACTCTTCAATTAGCTGCGGGTTAGCATCATGATCAATCTTTACAACTGTTAATCTGTCCGCATATTCCTGCAATGTAATGTATAAATGTATAAAAGTATTCAGTTGAGAAACACTAAGATCCCAGAGAACGTTTAAGAATAGCTCCTAAGCAAGTAATACCATATCAATCATTCTACAAATTATAAAGCATTCTAATTTTTGTTGACTTTAACTTGCAAATAATGTCAGCTTTAAGGGTAGAATCTCAGGGCCTCTCTAACTATCTATTAAATTTTTTCACTTAATGTCTCTTAAATGTTCTGCATTTGTATGAATGATAATGCAGCATTATCATTCATATGAATGCATTTACCTAAAAAAGATAAACAACTAACAAAGCACACTACTAATAAGCCTCTGTTTGGTATGGCGGAAACATTGCTTTTCTCACATTCCAATGAGTACTAACTGTGATTTTTACCTAGTTCGAAATTATAGATTCAAATCAACACACAGTGACCCGGCATCCTACCATGAATGCTAACGCACCTTTAATCAGACCATCAATTTGGGTTTTGGACAAGAGGGAGGGAAAGATTTACTTTTCTTAGTATCCCATTTGCAATATGCCGATGACACTTTATGTATTGGTGAACCGTCGGTGGAGAATCTTTGGTTGTTGAAAGCCGTCCTCAGAGGTTTTGAAATGGCGTCGGGGTTAAAAGTAAATTTCCACAAAAGCTCTCTTATTGTTGTTAACGTGCAAAGAGACTTTATGGAGGCGGCGTGCAATTTTTTACATTGTAGAGAGGGTTGTTTGCCTTTCAAATACTTGGGCTTGCTGGTAGGAGCTAATTCTAGAAAATTGTCTACTTGGGAGCCTATGTTGGAGCAATTGAAGAATAGACTTAATTCTTGGGGAAACAAGTACGTTAGCCTTGGAGGTAGAATTGTTCTTCTAAATTCAATCTTAAATGCTATTCCTATTTTCTACTTATCATTTATGAAGATTCCGGTAAAAGTGCTTAAGATGGTTACCCGCATCCAAAGAGAGTTTCTTTGGGGAGGGGTTGGGGGAGGTCGGAAAGTTTGTTGGGTGAAGTGGAGGAAGGTTTGTCAACCAAGAGGCAATGGAGGCTTAGGGGTTAGAGATGTAAAGTTGGTAAATTTGAGCTTATTGGCCAAGTGGAAATGGCGCTTGCTTCAAGAGGATCAACCGCTTTGGAAGATGGTGTTGTTGGAAAAATATGGTGATCATGTTAGTGGTTTGGCACCGGGTGAGGGAGTTAGGTGGCCTAGATTCACCTATCTTTGGTGGAGGAATTTAATGACGTTGGAGGTGGGTGTTGGAGGTCGTTGGTTTACGAATAGGGTGAGAAGGAAGGTAGGTGATGGAAGGGATACTAGATTTTGGTTAGATAGATGGATTGGGGATGTCCCTCTTTTCAACTTATTCCCTAGGCTTTACTCTCTTTCTAGTTATAAGGAAGCAATGGTGCGGGATGTGGTAGAGTTTCATGAAGGGGGGCGGTTGTGGAATGCAAGATGGAGGAGACAACCATTTTTGTGGGAGGCCAATCTCATTGGTAACCTTATGGATCTCTTGGAGAAGGTAGTTTTAAATGGTGATAGGGATATGTGGGTGTGGACTCCGGATGAGGATGGTTTGTTTTCGGTGAAATCCTCCTATGCTATTTTGGAACAAATCTTTCTTGTTGAGGAAGTTGTGGGAACTTTAGAGAAAGGGGTCTTTTCTTTATTGTGGAAGAGTCCGGCTCCGTCCAAAGTTGTGACGTTCTCGTGGTCCTTACTCCTTGATCGCATTCCGATGAGAGATAATCTTGCAATTCGTCACATCCTAGAACCGGATGCGTCTCTTCTTTGTGTGTTGTGTGGGAGGCGGGAGGAGACCTCTTCTCATTTATTTTTACATTGTGAATATTCCTCATTAATTTGGCGTGGAATATTGAATTGGCTTGAAATTAACTTCATTACTCCACATAATCTTTTTGTTCATTTTGAGTGTTGGAATGGTGAAGTGATTTCCAAGAGGCTTAAGAAGGGTTTTTGGTTGATTTGGCATGTAACGATTTGGTTGATTTGGAAGGAAAGAAACATGAGGATTTTCACGGATCAAAGGAAGGAGGTGGAGAAGGTTGTGGATGAGATCAAAGCGGTTTCTTGGATTTGGACATTGAATAGGTTGAAGAAAGCTTCTTTCCTCTTCTATGAGTGGACTTGGAATCCTAGAGAGTGCCTAAATAGAAGATGAACGGCGCTGTCTTTTTGGTTTTGCTTGGGGAGTTTGATGATCCGGCCCCTTTGGCTATCATGCAGGTGTTGTTCTGTTGGTACGGTGTGTAGGGAGGGATTTGTATATCTCATTTTTTGGTGTTTGGCTTTTGTTTTGCCACTTCCCTGTTACTGTAATTTTCCTACTTTCCCTTGCTGCTGTCCCTTTGGTAAGCTTGCAGGGCTCTTTTTTGTATCACCTTGCCACTTTTGCACCTCTGGTGCCTGGCTTTATATATATATATGCCGTTTCAAAAAAAAATAAAAATTGAAGAAACTATAAACATTTTTAAAAATAAACTAAGTGTGATTGAAGTATTACATGATCATTTATCATGTTCATTCAATTTTCTTAATATTCAATTTTTATCACGGAATGGAGACAAATTACAGAGAGAAAATGTTGTTTCCTCAAAGTCATTCTTCTAAAGTCACGGTTACTGCATTTGACAACAATCACCAGAAGCTTAAGACATTTTGTTGTAATGTATTTTGCAATAATGAGATTTAGTCTACAATCATACTGCAAGCAGCACTTGAAAGATCACATAATTTTCACAAAACATTTATTATCACAAACAAAACACCGAGGGAAATCCACATGCACCATGAATCGAAGATAAAAACACCCCAAAAATTAACATTGTTCAACACATATTGTCTATGTAACACCCCCACAGAAGTATTCCAATTACACAGTGTATTGCATGCATAATGCAATTAAAGTTAGTTTAAACCAAGAGATAGAAATAGAGAAAGAGGTACCTGAGCTATGGATTCCATAGCTGGAGTGATCAAACGGCAAGGACCGCACCAAGTAGCAACGAATTCAACTAAAACCGGACGGTCAGATTTCAATACGGTTTCGTTGAACTGGCTTTCATTGATTTCTGTGATACCGCATCTAACTGTAAACTTAGGAACCGTAGAAGAAGAAGAAGAATTCGAGAAGCTTCTTTTTAGAGAGTAGAGTCTTTGCCGGGTTGAACGGTGAGAGCGAGATGAGGATACGGAGATTGAAGCGGTAACTGTACGAACTGGAAGCGTTGGGAGGGTTAGAGTGAGTGAAGCTGAAGTGGAGGTCACCGTGTCCATTGGATTTCTATGAAGACGAGCCAATCCAGGTAGGAAGGAAATTATAGATAGATAACGGAGAGAATAATATTCACGTTCCATGTGGCCACAAATCACAATAATCATTTTTTTATTTTATTTAAGTCGACACAAAATATGATAAACATAATCTCAAGGTTTTGAATTCTAATCCGAATAAATTTGTTTAACTTGGTAATCTTGCCATTTACAGACAAATGCATATAATTTGGTGATATTTTTGAATTGCAATAGATATTTTATAACAAAGGGACCAAATTATTGTTAAAAAACTATTTTTTATATAAAAAGTTAAGGTTAATGGATGATATTTAAGATGATCTTTTTACCACTAAACTAAATTGTTGGCGTTAAAAAAAAAATTTACTTGTTAAAAAAAAAAATATCACTCCTAGAAGACAATTCAAAGATACATGTGTTCTTCATAAATGAGATGACACAAATCGTCTTTTTTTTTTAGTTACGGAGAAATTTGTCATTCATATGATGTTACCCAACCAGATAAAGGGATACAATATCTGATTTATACGAAATAAATAAAATTTTAATAAAAAAACTAACATTCAGCAGCATTAGGTTAATGTTCTATGTTTTAGGAGTGTTGCTATTTTGTAGTGCTGTGAAAACTTGTGAATTGATGATGAACACATTTAGCATAAATGGATGATGAGACAGAATACTTTTCCACTTTCCCAACATAACTCTTGAAGGCTAAAATCCTATAGCTTTTTTTGTATTATAATGGCAACTTAAAAATAAATAAAAACTTTCAACCCCGAAATACAAATACCCTAAATTTGCAAGTATACAAAATTTATGATGTCATAAGCTATTTAAATGATTTGACATTGATCAACTCATCTTTCCTCATTATTCGTCATAAGCTATCGCATCCTGGGTGTCAAAATATTCATAATTATCTTCTTCATCATCATCATCATCATCCTCTTCATGGTCGTTAACTTTAGGTAAATTGTTAATTTCAATGGAATGTAGTACCAGCTCATTAGCCTCTTTTATATCTTCCTCTGTTTTTGCTAAAGATAGAAGGATATTTTTAGCTTTCTGATCAGGAAGAAGTCCATTCAATGCCATTTCTTTAAACCAGTGAACAGCACTGTCAAAATCTCCACTTTTCCCATGTGCATCCATGATATTGGTCAAAATTGTTTGATTGGCCTTGATACCCCGCCCAAGCATTTCCTCATACTTTTCCATTACCTTCTCAATATCATTTGCCTTAGCATACCCTTTTATTAAGGTTCCATAAGTGACAACATTAGGTTCAAAACCATCTTGTATCAATCTTTTGAAAAACTTCTCTGCACCCTCCATGTCAGGAGCATTAACATATGCTAATAACATGGTAGTATACGAGCAAAGATCTGGCATGTATCTGCACGAAGAAAAGTAAAACGATACGGTAAAATTCTACAGCAATACATATTCTGTAAATTCATGCTTGAACCAGTACATCAATTTAAAATGATTATGAAAAATGCTTGTTGTTTGTTTCTTGTGACCGAACACAAACCATTCTCCAAAGCAGGATTTCTTGTTTTTAACTTTGCTTTGGATGCTTCTTAAACATTAATGGACAACAGTGTAAGGGATATATGTAGGTTTGTTTGAATTTGAATAGCTTAATGGCAGATTCGTTTAACATTAAAACAAAATATAAACTAATGAATGATAGAAAGAAACACAACTTACTTATCCCTTCTCATGCTCTTAAACACAGTCCGAGCTTGTTCTACCATTCCCGATATAGAAAATGCATCAAGTAAAATATTGTAAGCCTTCCGAGTTGGTCTGCAAAAGGAAGAGAATGCTGTGATTTTATTGAAACATGGATAAATTAAAATTTATTTAGCAACAGAATCAGAACATAACAGTTGTAAAAACAGACAGCCATTTTCACTAAAATGTTCCACATAATAAAAAATTATCAAAGAAGAAAACTAATTGTTTGGGCACAATAGAGGGAAGTCAAATCACTAGAGGTAGGGCAAGACCTAGAAAAACTATAAGAGAAACTATTAAGAGGGATCTAGACATTAATGAGTTGGAGAAAGACATTGTTTTGGTTCATGTAGCCGACCCCACTTAGTGGGATAAGGTTTGGTTGTTGATGTTGTTTATGCACAATAGACATCAGAGCTTGGTATATAGCTAGGAATATGAATATTTCCATGATTTGCTCACATAGCACCAAGGCATAGTGATGTTACAGTGGATCGTTATTTCGCTTGAAATTTGTGCCTCCAAAGATAGTAAATCATTAAATTGAATACATGACTGCTAAAACTTATAAGAGTTGCAATATGTAATTGAAATTACTAGTTTTCAAGGATGATACAATAATAACAAATAATGGTAAACTTAATTTTACAGTGCTAAACTATCCAGCTTTCTATAACTCTTGGAATTAATAATTTTATTCTCTTGCTTCAAAAAAATAATTTTATTCTCTCATTCTCTGGCATACCTGACACCAGCATCAAGCATTTCCTCAAATACAGCCAATGCTTCTTCCTCCCTCCTGGCTTTCCCATAAGCACTGATGAGTAAGGCATAGCTAACCACGTCAGGTCTGAGATCAGCTCTTTGCATCTAAAATTAGGCATTTACTTCAAAATCTGATCAATTAACTATAGACAATAAATTAAAGAGAAACATATATACAAGACAAAAACCAATGAAAACTCTTGAAAATACCACAGATTAAATAAATAATCTGTCGGGAAAATTCCAGAGAGTATCACTGTTTCTTGTGTATAAGGACCAAGTTTCATAACTCGGAGATTTGATATTTTAATAAAATTCTGACCAAGTTAGCACGTTGAAAGGTTTCTAAGCCATAACAGAATTTAAATTGTTTATTTGTGGGAATTAGAAATTTGATAAGACTGTTCTTTACCTCTATGATATAAAGACAATGCCAAAATAGTTGAAAATTTAGTCTTTACCTATGAACTACAGCATATCCTACGTGAAGAGGCAGATTAGAATTTCACATAAGTACTCTAGAGCTCAAAAACTGTTGCTATTGATGTACGGTATAACAATTTTGATTTATCGTATCTAATTAAACAAATAATATGAGGTTTAAATGTTGTATATTCAATTTTCGAAAAAAGGATTACTGTAGTAAGCTGCATAGGATACAAGTTACAACACAGATGAAATGAAAGAATCCCAACTCTATCACGGACTCTGAAAGTAAATAGATCGATATTTAAATTTTACCTGATCATATACGTTTGAAACTTCCTTGTAATTTGTTTCAAATGACATCAAGCTATTATAGGTTACTGTAGTTTTTTCGATTCCCCATTTCGCCATAAGTGCAAATGTCTGGCGAGCTTTTTCATGACTTCCAGACTTCTTATACATATAAATCATCATATTGAACATCTTCTGATCTGGTCTCAAAGGTGACTTTTCATCATTCAGTAGCTTGTCAAATACTTCTTCAGCTTCCTTAAACTTGTTCCCCTGCAGTTGAATTAATTATATGAATGCAAAATTGAAATTCCTACTCACAGAAATATATCCTGAGTTCAACGTAGTTATCAAAGAAACATTAGGAGATGAGTAGGAATTGATTTTATCTTGGGACAGTCACGACTAGTGTTAACTCATGATGATTTTATCTTGTAGCCTGTTGAAAATATACGGTTTCACCATATGTCTCTCATTTTCTTTCTTTCAATATAGCACATAATATCTCTAATTTCAAATTCACATGAGAACATATGTTTAAGGTGTTTGTTTCAACACTAACCAAACGTGTAGTAATTAAAGTTAAGAACGCAAGTGATCAATATTATCCATTTTACTTCAACTGAAAGTTTCTTATAGGTAAACAGAATTATAAGAACAACAACAATAACCACTAGCACCAAGGGTAATCCCATCAGTGCAATGTAAAAGGGAACCAAAATCGCAAAAGGTAGATATGTATGTTACCTGAACAAATGTTTTAAGTATTATCTGATATGTGAAAGCCGAAGGTTCAGGGCCAAATGTCTGCATCCTACGAAAAATCGCTTCAGCATTGTTGTATCTGCCTCCTTTTCCATATGCTTCCATAAGTGCAGTTTGAGACACTACATTGGGTGCATAACCATTCTTATTCATCAAGCCCAACACCCTCTCTGCACCATTGAAATCTCCAAGCTTTCCGTAAGCCATAATAAGCATAAAGAAATCCATCTTGCCAAAATCCCACCAGTTTTGAACCCTAAGCCATTCCAGAATCTAAACAGAACAACAACCACATAACAACCGACCGGCAGTTACAATCTATGAAGCACTGCCAATGTCAAAAACACAGGACAAAAGCACTGCCAATGTCAAATACATAATTATTTATTTGTTTATTTATTATAAGGTGGGTTGGACGGACACCAAGACACGCCTAATACAATAGGTGTACATGCTTCAGAGGTTAGAGTCATTCAAAAGAGCTAATAATTAAAGAAATTAGTTAGTATGTTCTGTCAGTGTACAATTATTTTACACATGCATCCAACAATGTGTTGCTACGTCAATTAATGAATATATATTCATTAATTGACGTAGCAACACATTGTTGGATGTATGTGTAAAATAATTGTATACCGACAAAGCATACTAACTAAACTCATAATTAAAAATTAAATTATCCTTGAAACAATCACACGCCATCCTAGTCAATTAGAATCTATGAAGCACAAACTATGGCATGAACACATAAAGATATTGACACAACACCGATAATGTCAAAAACATTGAACATTGACAAGGGTCAAGGAGTTGGAGGTTCAGGATTCAAGTCCTAGCAAGAAGAAAAAACTAACATAACATATTAACATTTGCCATTTAAAAAAAACTTAGTGCTTCAGACACCGAGCCACACCTAATACCACAGGTGTCCACTCTTCATATGTTAGATTAGAATCATTTAGAAAAGCTAAAATCAAAACCAAATTATCCTCCAAACGATCACACACGCACAACATTATGAGTCAAATTAATAAAAAAGAAAAAAATGAGAAGAAAAATACAAAGAAAACAGCATTGAAATATACCTCAGCAACAAGGTTCCACTTTTTGAGTTGTTTAAATCTAATCAAAGTACCAACAACAAGGTCTTTAGGAATAGTTTGATTTTTCATCTTCTCAGAATTGAGCACTGAAACAGCAGAACCAGTCTCATCTATTAAATTCATAAGTCTCCACCATTTTTTCTGTTTAGTTTCATCGGCAGCATCCTTAAAAACCACCGTTTTCCTCTTCCTCTGCATGAACTTTCTTGGTGTCAACATACCCTTACACATCACCTTCAATCTCCCACTTATCTTCACCTCCACAATTCCATACTCCAACTTCCTGCAAACACAAAGTGATGAATTAACATAACTATCTACACCCAACGAGTAACTAACACACAAAAACACTTCAAAATTCAATTACACTTTACCGTGTTTGAAGAGGTTGCAAAGAGAGTTGTCCAAATCCTAAGTGACAATGCGACTTTGAAATGAGACTACACATAACGAAGAGGATTGTGTTGAGTTCTTCTGCTTCTGCGTTGTGTCCCAAAATCGAAGAAGAAGAAGAAGATTATGTTTTTTGAGGGAAGAAGAAGATTATGTAAATAATTAGTTATAAAAATATCTATCTGTTCCATTTTTAAAAAAAATAAATTAAAAAAAGTATCATTAGTTGGGCTGGACCGATCTTTTCGGAACAGGCCCAATAAAATGGGCCCATTTATATTTAAAAAAACGAAACTCTGTTGGAAACCGAAAAACCTGGCATTAGCCGCGTTACTGTGAAATTGTTGATTTGAGTCACGATCATGTCTTCTGGCGGCGACGGTAGTGGTGGCGGCGGTGGAGGTAAGCTGTTCTTCTGCCACGTGTGCAGTCGGAGAGTTACCTGCACCGACGATGATTCCGAACCTTTCTGCCCAATTTGCTTCCAAGGTTTCCTCGAAGAATGGGAACAACCCGAACCTAACCCTAACCCTAACGTGATTTTCCGCTTCAACCATCATCACCACGATCATTCCTCCGATTCGGATTCCGAATTCCCATTCCATCCCTTCGCTCTTCTCCCATTACTCCTTAATTCTGCTTCCGTTTCCAGGACCCAACCCGATTCCGACAGTTTCGACCCCTTTGCTTTTCTTCAGAATCATCTCAACGGCCTTCACGCCGACGGTGCAAACATTCAATTCGAGATCAATCATCCTTCTGAATATGAACCAGGGTTGCGTGTTCCCTCTAACCTTGGCGATTACTTCCTCGGTGCTGGCTTCGAGCAATTGATTCAGCAGCTTGCGGAGAATGATCCTAACCGTTACGGAACACCGCCGGCATCGAAAGACGCTGTTAAGAATCTTCCGACGGTGACTGTTGATGATGCTTTGTTGAACTCGGAGTTGAATCAATGTGCTGTTTGTCAGGATGAGTTTGAGAAAGGTAAGCAGGTGAAGCAAATGCCTTGTAAGCATGTTTATCATGATGATTGCTTGCTTCCATGGCTTGAATTGCATAACTCTTGCCCTGTTTGTCGATATGAATTGCCTACTGATGATGCTGATTATGAGAACCGGGGTAGGGATGATAACAGTGGTGATGGGTTGAGGTCTGTTGTTGGTGGTAACAGTACTGGTGGCGGCAGCGGCGGTGGTAGCAGTGGTGGTGGTGGAGGAGGAAATAGACCTGTCCACAGGACTTTCAGAATATCTCTGCGGTATCCTTTTGGTTCAGGCGATTCTGCTCAAGACTCTGGTGAAACGGGATTTGGAAATAGGCAAGAAGATTTGGATTGAAAGTTGTAAGTATCTAGATAGGTATTAATCATTGTTAAGTTGGTTTTATGTGATGATTTTCGTTGTTATTTTATAATAATCAGTTCAGATACATTATATTTTGATTAGGATTTAGGAGTTAGGTCAGGGTTGTGTTCGATCAATGGTGGAAAGATGACTGATATAATATGGCACTGAATCCACCATGGCTGTAATTCAACACAACAATGATTAGGATTGAATCTTTTGTTTGTTTAGTGTGCAAACTTAACATTTTGTAGGAAGTATGAAATAATCAACTATATTAATTTTTTGCCAATGATGTGCTTTGTTACAATTTCTGAGTGCTGTTAAAATTATGCGGATTCATTTGTCTGTTTACTTTGATCGTATTTTTGAGTGCTGTTAAAAACTGTTTGGATTCCTTCTTATACGTTATGTCGTTCAGTAAACCACATCAGATGTAAGACTAGCCTTGTATTATAGTTTATAGACTTTCTTGGTGGTTTTTTTATCAGTTTTGTTGGTTGTTTTATTACTTGCCCTCCCAGTGTAAATTGAATTTTTTGCATTCTTTTGAAGCATCAATACTTTGCATGCTTCATATATACCCTCCCACTTGTACTTATGCTGACATGCTAATTTTTGAGTTGATTATTGTTAATACTTTTTAAAGATTACATGTATATTCTTGTTTTGTAGTTATCTTTGTATTAAGTGTTAATATGCTAAAGTGCATCTGAGATTTGAATCGGTTTTGTAGTTATCTTTCAATGCTTAGTTATCAAGTTCTGGGTATTTGCTCTATTTCTGGAGTCTTGAACTTTTGTGTAAAATTGTTTTCCTTTCTTTGCTTTATTTAAGGCAAACAAAGAGAAATAAAACATCAGTTAGTTAATTAAAAGGAATTTAATTGAAGATTCAAATAATTATTTCTGCAGGTATTATTTGGTGTTTGAAACTGGGAACCATCTTTTGCAGCTCATGGGTGTACGTGAATATTTTACTTGCATTGTTATGTTTATAGATGTTCTTGTAAGGATATATTGTCATCCTCGGCTAGTAACTTTGTCCAATTAAAGGTCGTTTTTCCAATAGATGGAATATGGTATTTTGTGATAGTACAGTTTTTGAGATTTTAGGTATTGCTGTCCAGTGTTGATAGCAGATTTTCACTGTTTGTGTACAGATCATCTTCACCAATCATTCAATGTTGATTGTCATCCTTTTTCTGCTCTTCTTTTTTGCAACGTTGAACTAGTCATTGTATTAGGTTGCAATTTGGCTTCATCGGTAGTATCGATAATTGCTGACCATCGGTCAACTGTGATGATAAATGAGTGATCTAGGTTGATTTAATTGATTAGGAAACACAAATGATGAGTTTTTTCGTGGTGAATATGGTAGTTAGACAAAAAGTAGTAAGTAATTTCTGCGGTTAAGATGGACTAGGTTGTCCATTGCGGGTGATGATTTTAACACTGGATTATTAGTAATTTAAAAATAAGTGGTATGGACTAAGGACTTGAAACTTGGTCAATTTCATGAGGTATCTCGCCGGAACTACTACTGTTGTTGATCGCTGTAGATGCTATGCTTTGCTAGGTAGGATATCTGATGAGTGGATGTTCTGTCTCCTCTCTTTCTCATCTAATTATTTCTTATCTCCTTTGTTGGTTTCTGTTTGGCAAGAATTGGTATGCCACTGGCTTGCATCAAGCGAATGGGAATTGTTGTAGATGGAGGATGGGGATGAGTATGTACGACGAATCACTTGGGTATTCGACCAAAGAGCAATAGGTCATGAACACGCTTCTTGGTTTTAGTTTCTTCTTCTGTTTTATGGTCTCCGATTTGTTGATCCATCTCCTCTTTAATGCATGAATGTGAATAGCCCCTCCTCCCAATTGCTCCAACCACTTTCATAGCAGGAAGATGGGTAGGTAGCTTATATTTGATAAAAATTGACAAGGGTATGACAAAAAGTGGCTTATTGGGTAGGGAAGTGTTTCATATGATCTGCGATAGATTAATATTTAAAAATCATTTAAAATTAAAACAATAACTAGATTGGTGGTTAGTTGAAGGTCATAGTATTATTATTACTTGTCCTTACAATTTATATTTGTCATTAGGTTACATCCTTGGCTGTAAAAACTTGGAGAACCTTGATTTTTTACTCAAAGGTGGAAATGCTGATTTTTGTTGAAGTTTTGAGCAACTTTTGAACATCGGTCCACCATGAACTACATGTGACATTTTCTCTACCTAGTAGTCGTGACAAAATTCTTTCGAGATTCTATCTATTTTTTATTGCAATGAATTGATCTTAGGAATTTTTGTTGAAGTTTTGAGCAACTTTTGAACATCGGTCCGCCATGAACTACATGTGACATTTTCTCTACCTAGTAGTTGTGACAAAATTCTTTCGAGATTCTATCTATTTTTGATTGCAATGAATTGATCTTAGGAATAGAGGAACATTGGGTTAAAGGACAGACTCAACATGGTAGCAAACAAATGGCTGGGCTAAATATATTTTTAGTCAAATAATCATTTCGAATTTAGTTTTTAATCTATCTAACCACATTACAAATTACAAAACTGTATGTTGTTTGAAATTAGAAACATATTTAACCTTAAATAGTGTACACAGCATTTTGAAAAGAGTTGGAAAAAGAATGGCCTCATACAAGATGAAAAGTAAATATCTTATGCAACTTGGTCCTCTGAATATTTTAATGTTACCCGTTTTAATTCATCTTGAAGATCATCGTGTTTTAGTCGAGTCATTTTGAAGATCATCGTGCTTTTGTCAAGTTTAACCTTACATATAGCATAGCGTATACTTTCCTTTCGTACCAATAGGATTTAGTTCTGAAGAATTATTTTCTATCCTTACCTAAAACAATCTCAGTATAGTTCTAAAGTCGTCATAGGAGATGTCAAATATTGATAAGCCCCCACACAAATACAATAGTAAAATTTTGTTATCTGGTGAATTGGGTGGATGACAGATCGGGTGAATGTCTAAAAGAGGTGGAACAACATGCAGTGTGAAGGCATATGATTAGAGGGAAAATTGCTTGTGGATGGTGCAACATAATGACTGCAAATAACAGGTGTGACATGTCATAGTAGAGCCGATATCCTAAACATGTGTATTGAATTTGTTGAACCAAGGGAGCACAAGAGCAAAAAATGGATGTGAGGAAGGTTTGAAGAGGGGAGAGCAAACTCCAAGTGAAGGAAGAATAACACCTAAAAAATGGGTGTGTGATGTTTGAATAACACCTAAAAAAGGCTTTGGGAGATTTTAAAAAGTTAAGTCTATATATTGATATATATTTAAGATGTTATATTTAAGATTCCATACCTCTAAAAAAAATTATAAAAATTGAAAGTGACATGAGAAATGATATATAATATTTAAATCACAATTTATTTTTAGAAGAAAAAAGAAGTCACGCCCTCCTCTTACTTCCAAATTCCTTCATCTAAACATACTAGGTGTTGGTATGAGAAAAAGACAAACCAAAACTCAAAACATCTTTCTTTTTTGCCAATTTTTCTGTTGTTGATAATTTCTTGGCCAATATTGAAACTATGTTTGATTCAATGTTGTATAAGCATAATTTATTGAAGCACTCTGGTCAGTTATACCGTGCTCCGCAAGAACAGGCAAACAACCGCAATACCCAAGTTGACTTGTTGAACAAAAATTGGACAGGTGGGCCTTCTCTTATTCTTTTAACTTGGTTGAAGTAATCAACGAACCATTCTTAATCTTAAAAGGTGCTGTTCAAGGCTGAGTCAAACAAAAAAGAGTGTTGTACAAGGTTTGTAACTTTGAGGATCCTATATAATGAACTAATTAAATGAAGTTTCATCAAATCCTTAGAAGTGAGCGAGTTTTGCTCTATTAATTGCATATTTTCCCCTCCCCCTCAAGAAAAAAGAAAAACAAACAAACAATAGGAAAAGGACAAGGCCTTAAAACTAAACATGAACAAAGTTGTTTGCCTTTATGCCCTTTCAGGGCTCTTCGCAGGTGCCATTTTCAGCTCATACATTTGTGAAACTCCAAGGAATTATAAAGCAGAGACTGATTGCAAAATCTTTGACAATCTTGGTGAGTTTGCTCTTGTGTTATATCCTAATTTCATCTTTTACTCAACATAGATACAAACTTAATTACAATATAACAAGTATTGACATAGACACAAACACGGTCGTGATAAGTTGAACTGATAA
>Ga0209282_1001066_pt1 | contig 14522 bp, 8 predicted proteins | sample Mtrugardesep15_FD_187529 | JGI IMG/M metagenome (GOLD analysis project Ga0209282, IMG submission 187529) | Root nodule microbial communities of legume samples collected from California, USA - M. trunc garden sep15 (SPAdes) (version 2) | ecosystem: Host-associated > Plants > Roots > Nodule...
CATCCTTACTCTCAACCTTCCAGGAGAGCCCTTCAATGGAATCTCTGGCACAAGCCATTTAATTTCTTTATCAACCCTATTCAAAACAGCTTTTGGAGAAACCTTCAAAAGAGTTGGGTCAACTGGTAGTTTCAAAATGAATGTAACATCAGTCAATGGAGCAAGCAAATCAGGGTTTGAAACATATTGTATCATAACAGAAAGGAAACTCCCCGTCTGTCGTTTTATAAGTCGAACCCTCAAAGGCAAAGGTGTCAACTTCGGAAGCAAACTAAATTTCATAATCGGTATAGGCTCCTCTGACGCCGCTGTCCTAACATGAAACATCCCATTCTCAAGGCTACTAACACGAGAACTCTGCAAAGCAAATCGTTTAACAGCTTTCGTTCCCTCAACACGGAATGAGAATTCAGTTTCTTTATCACCATCGGAACTTTTAGGTGGCAAAGTTTTGAGGTAAACAACACCCATAAATCCAACCCTTGCAAGTATTGATTCCCTGAACTCTACACTAATTTCTTCCGAAATATACATCTCAGGACCCTTCATTTCGGTTTTCTTCACCAAATTCTCAAGTGCACCACCCTCCCCAGCTGTTCCCTTAGGTGCAACATCTGGCCCTGTCTGCAAGAGCTCAACTCCACCAAGACCCTGAGGTTTTGGTGCCTTGGTTGGACCGACAAACTCGGAAGCATCGAGTCCACCACCCCAAGCATCATTGAAGCCTTCAAAAGCTTCACCAATTGAAGCTTGTTCCATTCCAAACTCAACTCCACCATAATTCCCTTCAAATCCCTCCACATTTATATGAGTGGATTGTGTTGCCTCCGGAGGCGGTAATGTAGTAACATCAAGACCTTCTAAAGCTGTAGCCAAATCATTGGAAGAACCATCTTTAGTCTTCTTAAACCCACTCACAAGCTCTTGAGGTTTGTTAATGGCATCACTAGCCGCAAATGGATCCTTTTCCACTTCAACCTCTTCCTGTTTCTGCTTCTGTTGAATCTCTTCATTCTGTTCACCAGTCACCGGAGCAGCAAGGCTAGCCACCACTTCATCACCAGCTTCAAGCGTCTCCTGCGGCAATTCAAATCTAGCATTTGCAAATGCATCGATGCTCGCCTGGTGTTCGACGGAATGCACCTCCGCCGAAGACCAATTATCCGCACCACGGATCTTATTCTCAGTATCAATTGCAGAATGCACCATCTTAGCAATACTATCACCGTGCATTGTGGCAAGCATCGCAGCGAGACGAATATTGCTAACACCACGGAGGACAATATCAAGAGCCATATAGATCTCGGCGTATTTCCGGCCAAGCTTCTCCGGCGTAACGTCAACGCCACGGCAAGCGGTGACGACGACACTAACAGCTTGATTAACAATATGAATGCATTCGAAAACATTGACGGAGTTATCGTGATCGGCGACGGTTATTCCAAGGACGTAGATTCCGTTAACTAAACGATAAACGATGCGGTAACGGCTTTCAACTCCGACAATGACTTGACCACTGGAAGCGGCGAGGGGATCATCACCGATGGATTCGGCGGCGTAGGCGTCTTCGGGGGCGTTGTTTTTGTTGTTCTTGGTTGCGGCGAATGCGCGGCGCGTGTGGCGGAAAGCGGAAAGAGCGCCGAGGGCGCGTGAGGGTGGGAACCACTCGCGGGTTTGAAGAAGGATATCGGATCCATTAGTTGGTTGTAGAGAGAGTGCTAAACAAGACATTGTAATGATTCGGATCGGGATTTTGGTTAGGGTTTTCTGATTGAGGGAGGTGTAAGGAAAATGAAATTGAGTTGTCAACAAAAATGGTTTCGTTTGTTTCAGATTTGAAATTTTGAATTTGAAAATTTGAGATATAGAAAATTGAAATTGGATTTTGAAAATTGAAGGATGGAAAAAGGAACAGAATCGGAAAAAGAGAGTTGCAGATCAGAGTGTGGTGGTGGAAGAGGACTGATTAGACTCGCTATTACACCAATCTGGCACCGTCAATGCTTCAATTTCTTTTTCTGTTTTATTTTCTTTTTCAGTAATTGGGCTAACCGGTCTAGAGATGAAGCCCATCACCTATAAGTTATGACGGAAAATACTGATGACATTGAGTTTTGATGTATTTTGATAGAAGAAAATAATAGATGGATGATTAAAATAAATTATTTCAATGGAAAAGAATATTGATTTAAAAAGATGCAATCATAGTCACCAAAACTCAAAGTCGTACAAGTGAACTCAGTTATAACCGGTTTAGTTTCAGTGGTATAGTATCGGGAAAAAAAAAAACAAAAGAACGTATCTAGTAATCATGTTAGGAGCGGGAGTTGGGAGTTGAACATTGTCTGATATGAGTCAACTTTTTATCAACTGAATCAATATATATTATTAATTTGTCACTTTATACATTAAATTTAAAATTAAGTTATAACCTAAAAAACAAAAGTGAAATTACATGTTATAAACTGAAAAAATTACTTTTTGGTCAAAAAAAGAATTCAGTAATAACTTCCAATTTATATGAAAAAACTTGACCACAGTTCCTCTTCGCTTATAAATGAATGTATACATAAGTAGGTTTGGTGAGAAATCATGATGCAATTTCATGTAGAGGTGTAGACCAGTTCAGTTGATATTAACTTGTGTTTGAAGGCTAAGAAAAAAACTTGTGTTTGAAGGTTGGATTTAAAGTACTGTGTTTGGCATACTCCATCATGTGGTTAGCTTGATGATAAGGCAACGGATTTGTTTGAGGTCATTTGAGATTATATGGCAAAGGATTGAAAAATAGCTCTCCATCATCATACTCTCTTGTCGAGGGGAATGCTTATGCAATTATTCATGCAAAACCGAGAGATAATGGTTTGGAACCTATACTTATGGTTCATGAGCATCTTTCCAGATTGTACTCGACTCAGTTAGCATAGAGTTTTGATGTTTCATTTGGTTTTCAGTTTCTTTTTTCTGATGTAGCAAAAAAAAGCAACACTTGAGTTTGTAAGTTATAGATTTAGTTTTTCATTGTTTTACTCTTATCATTAAAAATACAATACAATTCATCCATGATCCTCAAATATAATTTTCATCATTTTTCTGAAAGCAAAAGTTCCTTAAATGCTGAAGTGGGAGTTAGAGGTTGTTAGTTTAATGGAGACTAAATTCATGACAACAGCTAGGAAAGGGCCAGAGGTGAAGACAGATAAGCGATATCATAACAATTTGTTAAGTAAGGTGCAGCAGTCCATCTAAAAAATAAAAATAAATACCGAATCTTTTCACATAAACAACTTTAAATTTAAGCTTGCATTATCTTGCAACCAATGAAAATAGATGAAAATAGTAGTATAGTGGAAGTAGCATTAAACAATATTTTATGATGAATGTTTATGATGAATGTATATACACTTAATAACAGCTCCAGGAAACTAAAGTAGGCATACACCTATCCTATTCCCATCGTTTTAGAAAGGTGGTAGGTAATGGTTATGATGTCGGCTTCCACACACTACACATGTGGAGTGAATTCATTCATCTTAATCTTATAATAATAACAACCACTAAATACAATAATGTGACACTGATTGGTTGGTTGCCCTTGACTGACTCATTTTTCCAGCACAGGCAGATATCTCAAACACCCATTGATCTTTTATCAGTCACCATCAGAACAAGGAAAGCCCTGCAAAACCACAACATTCATTCATACACATCCATTAATTTATTGCTTTCAAATAAAAGTCTAGGTCCTAGAAAGAATGATTTCATTGTCCAATTTATTTAAGTTTTCTACATACTAGATATATAATATCAAAATCATTTATTCTTTAAGCTACTGAAAAAAATTGAACAGTTTTTAATTAAGATTTTGACTTTGCTTTTGAAAACTCAATGTAAAGGTTTTTATACATATATACTAAATTAATAAGATTTTTTATCCCTTAAAAAAATAATAAACAACCATGTTGTAAGAGAAGATATATAATAAGATTTTCAATAATCTTCAAACACAGACGATGTTATAAATTATTTGTGATGTCCCTATCTTACAGCCTCAAAAGTCAAGATTTGGCTTGAATGAAGAGCTTCTACTTTTGGGCAGCAGATGAAGGAAACGTGAATAAACTATTTTGCTGGTTAACCAAACCACAGTCCACAACAATCCATCTGAGGAAAAAGGAAAAGCAATCTTTCATAGTTTCCAACCATGTTTTAAGGAAAAAGGAATTATCTGTATGTTAGCTTACACCATAAACATTCTTGCCAGTTGCCACAATTTTCAGAAAAATAATAGTAGTACAATAACATAAGTTCTAATGTTTTGGAAATACCTCTTTAATTGATTGAGTGAAGAAGCCGTTTAGCTCAAGTTGAATAAAATACAAAGGGTACTGCATACAATGGAAAGAAAATAATTATAATTAGCAATGCTTAATACAGTAATTAAGAAAGCAAAGGTTTAATAAAAGAAGTATGAAACAGCTGAGAAAACCAAAATGATTAATCTATTGCCAAAACATGATTGGGGCAGCATGCAACATGAAAAAATCAGAATAATCCAGCTAGCTAAAATTATTCCTTCAATCATGCAAACGCAAACTGAACATATAGAAAAGATCTCCCCTCCATATGAACAGGTGCAGATAAAATAATGGGGGCATAATGTGTAGTAAAACTTTTTGTACGGTCAAGAAGATCTCGCCTCCATTTTGTAATTTGGTTGTTATGCGTAAAAGGAACACGCACAAGAGGGCCTTGCTCACCAAATTTCTAAAGGAGACGTAGCAAAATCAAATGATTGATTGTTTTCAAAACCATAAGGATTATAATTTTGATACCAAAACTAGTTACTCGAATATTCTTCCCTAGACAATGCCATGCTTTTTATTTGATTTGTTGATGTGAACATGAGAATAAAGCAGAAACAAGCGCAGATTGATACATATGGAATTTCCGGCTGTTAAGAATCTTTTTTAGGAGCAGGAAACTGAAAGCTTACCAAGCAGAAAAATGATCATCATTAGAGCAAGTGTAACTTTAAGAGAACGACCATGTCGCAGATGCAAAGGACTTCGAAGCTGTCGTTGGCATAGACCGATGCGACCAAAAATCTGCAGAGTGCAAAAACTTGTAAGCTTCACCTTGTAAGGCATGATATTTGTCAGGACACATTTCATAAATGGTGATTGTAAGTAAAGTAGAAGGAAAAAAGTTTCTATCTTTTACATGTCTCTTTCTCAAAATTTATACATGGATCTAACCTGATTGAACATATGAACAGCTCGCATGGCCTGAGGATATTCTTCGAATTTTTGTTTCCAGAAGAGAGGTTTGGATCCTTTCTCTTTAGGTGTCGCATCAACAGTCCGTGTAAGTTGAATTCCCTGCTCATCTTCATCAGCAATTACAATTCTCAAAGCAGCATAATTAGGTGGAGGACTCCATGTCTTCCTTGTACTAGTTGTTGTATCTGTTTGATAAACTACATCATCGCTACTTCTAGAATCGGCCTCTGCTTTTATTTCTATTGTGTATTCTCTGTCTTTGTTAACAGCAACAGCATCCACAGAAGCCTTTTCATTAGTAGAACCATCCCAGCGGTAAAAAGCATTTACATTTACATTTTCATCTTCTTTGCTAACTTGTTTCTCCCGAATTGAGGTTTTCATCAAAGGAGAAACATCCACACATTCATCTTTAGTGCTTTGCAGAGTCTCACAGGTTCCAGATAGAAACGCAGCAAAATCATCTCGCTCTTCTTCGTCCAAATTTACCCACCGAAGGGGTTGCTTACCTTCCTCAATATTAGATTCCCTCAGATCTGCTTCAACCTGGGAAATTTGGCTTTCAATGGCAGATATAAACTGTCTGTGCCTAGTGGCTCGGTTGTTATCACCAAGATGTCGGTAGCTTAGCCTAATAGCTTTTTCCAATTCTTCCAACTGTTTAAAAACAGAAAATTAACAATTGAAAAGTAAGTTGACTTATCTAAGAATCTACAATAAGAAAACTTAAGAAATTTGCGAAAAAGTCAAAAATTTATAAAGAAATATATCGACTCGCGGAGATGAATTCTCTAGCTTTTATACCTGCCATTTAGCAGTACCTAAAGCAGTTTGAAGCTCCCTGCATAATTCATTTAATTCTTCAGGATTTGACCTTTCTCTCCTCTCTCTTAACCATGCCCTGTATGCTGATTCCATTCTGTATAAAACAATAAATGAAAATTATTGTACTAAGACGGAAACTTAATTCATTTAATGAATAGGCACTGTTGACATGATCACTCTACCTCCTAATTGCAATATGAATACTCTTCATGTGAGATCATTGAAAGTTCAAACTTTCGAGATAGCGGGTAAAAATAATTAAAACTTCATAGTTCTAAGCCCACCTAGTTTCTATTGTTCCATTTAACTACCCAAAAAACTACCACAGATTAAAACAAGTAAAAGCTTAAACAAATTATGAATTTGAAGTTGAAACCCAAATTCACTACCAGGAGTGTTGAAAAAATAGTTAATAATTGTTTTCACAGAACAGAACCATAGATGCAAACGTAGCCAAGATCAATTCAATCCCAAAATTTAATAAAAAAGTGAAGAGGGTTTGAAGAGAGGAAGCGTACATATCAGCGGATTCCTGAACCTCCTCGGCTGCAGAGAAGAAAGCATCTTTTCGCCATAGATCGAAACTATTAGCTACCAACATCTTCAAAAGGAAAATAACAAAAAAGAAAGAAACTTCGAATATGGTTCCAAGATCAAAGGAAACTCGCTATAACACGCGTGAACAACAACGAGTTACGAGAGTAGTTGGTTATGTGTGTATGGTTTCTTCTCTCCCTATACTTCTCTTCAGCGAATCAAAGCAAAAGAAGAAGAAGAATGAAGAGAGAGAAAGAAACCTTCAGAAAGAAACGTTTAAGCGAACCCTTTCTCTCTTATGCAAAACCAGTTCTGCTTTTTCGGTTGGGTTTTCGTAACCTATGGTACTCTTCACAATATCTTAAATACTCGAACCATATGTTATTTGACACGTGTAACCATATTTTAGATTTGTGTTTTAGAATTAGAGGTTGGTAAAAATAAAAAGAAAATTAGAGGTTGGTCTCCGATACATGATCTTAGAGTATACTTCTATGAAAGTTTCAATTTTGGGTGTATTTATACAAAGTTTCATTGCTGATTGTTTTAGATTATGTCTTGGGTTATGTCAATCTATATGGAATTAGTTTTAATTTTGAGCGTGTTTCTAGCAAAAATCCAGTTCTGATTACTTTAGGTCATGTGTTGAGTTTGGTCGGTTTAATATGTGCTTTTATCAAAGTTTCAATTCGATTACTTTAGGGCATATGTTGGGTTGGGTCAGTACATATGGAATTTTGATATGTTTAAAAAGTAATTTAGAATATGATGTGTTTTGTTTTGATTGGAGGGTGTATGGTGAAGATTATGGGGATGTTTGTAGAGGAGTGGGAAGTGGAGGAATAAGAATGATGGCGAGGGGACATAAGAGAAGCGTCGGCGGTTGGAGAGAGAAATGGACAAGAAGAGGCCAGTGCGTATATGGTTGTTGCCTCATTGGTTTACCAATGCATTTCTAATGCTTCTTTTTTTGGGGCCCTTATTCCAATTACTGCTGTATTTTGTTTTATTATTGTCTAAATACTAGTATATGGTACCAAATATATCCTTCTTATTGGCTGTTTCGAAACATGATTTGGCTAGTATGATAATGCCATTATGCCAGTTCAGTTCCTGTTTTTCTTTTATTTTTTTACTTATTATCTTCCCCCAATAATCTACCTAACTTTATCGATTAATGTTGTTACTATAAACTTTATCAATTTATCAATTAATGTTGTTACTATATCATATAAATAACTTTTTAAATTAAGAAAATTTATGAGATTTTTTTTCATACATTTATCACCAAACGAAAATAACTATCAAGGTATTTTGATTAATATAATTCATTATGATCAATGATAAATAAATGAAAGTAAATTTATAAATAATGATGAAGTCATATATATATATAATAAAATAACAAATTATTTTGGATTGATATTATAAAATGTGGAAACCAAAATCCATACACAATGGATTGATATTAACATCAGTTGATGATAGTAATGTTGTTATGATGGGCAAGTGCTTGTCATACATTATGGGTGTGGTGGAGCAAATAATTATACTGAAATTTAGCAACATTCGTATCATTCTTGGGTAACAGTTGCGGATTATATTAAGACTTACACAATGGCGATGAGCGCTACTGAACCAATCATTGCTAGTTTTAAGGTTGAAACTCTCATTGTGTGGAGTTTTCCTATGGAAAGTTGGGTGCATTGGTGTATAGATGGATCGTGCAAAGATGAGAATCGAGACGATTGTGGTGGGATTATTAAAAGGAGTAGTGGAGAGTGGCTTGGAGGATTTCCCAAATATGTGGGGGTTGGAGCGTTTGTATAGTAGTTGTGGGGTGTTTTAGAAGGTTTATATAATGCTAGACGCTTTGAATTTTAATACGGGAAATTTTATATTGACTCTTAAACTGTGTGGTTAAGACGTTGATGAGTGGTGAAAAGTTGAATCATTTTTGTCAAAGCTTGATTCAAAGGATTCGTCGTTCCATTCAATTGGTTTGAAAATTTATTGTTCATCCAAGCTAACATGAGGCCAACTGTTGCGCTAACTTAGGTTGTGATTTAGGTGCTCCTTTGATTTTTTTAGTCGTATTCGACTTCTATTAGTCACTTATTGTATGTTATATGACTAAGGTCTCTATCCCCGTCTAGTTGCTTTGTAATTTTTATTTCTTAAGCCTTGATCATATATTTAACCAAAAATAAATATCTTTTTTTTAAGCAAAATAAAGGAAAAGATATTTATTTTGTTTCCTTTACTTTGTTTAAAAAGATATTTATTTTTCGACATGAGAATGTCATTCAATAGTATAATCTAAATGTGCATATCGTTAAGAAAACACTCAATTTACAGAATCAAATACAATAAAGGTTATATATGACCCTTGATTTGGAAAAAATAAAAAATAAAAGTTTAACATTGAAAACAATTTTTTTTAGCTTTTAAAAAATTAAACTTACTTCTTTTCAACACTTTTCAATATAATTATTTTATTTTGGTTTTTTTAACTCATACCCATATGCCCTAATGCCATTTAGCATTTTTCCATATATAATATAATAATATTTTGGATGTTGCCGTTTCGTCTATCTACCAAAAAAAAAATTAGATGTTGTCGTCTCCGTGAGATTAACTCAGTTGGTAAGGACATTGCATAATTTATATAGGGACAGGGGTTCGAACCTCTGGCATCATACTTCTCCATATTTAAAATATGTGAGCTCTAGCCACTAGGCTACTTGACAAAAAAAATTGGATGTTGTCTAGTCAATTCTTAAAATCTAAAAACGAGATTTTTTTCAATTTTTTTTTTCTTTTGTTATGCATGACCCATATAGTTATTAGGACACTCGTGACCATGCATTTCAAAGGTAATGCAATGAACATGCTTTTCTCTAGGCGAATCGTAAGCATTTAAGATGGTAGTATGTTTAAACGTACTAATCTAGACAGTAAACACTTTTGAAACGAATTTGTGGCGTCAATAGCTAGAGCAAGCAACTGTTTCTTACCGGAAAAAAATAAAATAAAAAAATCTGGAACCAAACATTTTTTAACCTAAAGAAGAAATTCTAAGTTTCACTGTACCATATGGTCGAGACAGCTAATCTCTGCCATACAGCAATGACGGCAAAACATTATTCTGATTTTTACCATCAATATGTCAATCTAAACTAAGGTCCAAATTAAATCTACTGCGTGGATCAATTAACCTACAATGTCCTCAGTCAAACACCTGTGCAGTTCATTCTTCAACATGTTGATCCCAGTACAGCAAGAAGTTGAAACAGAATGGGCTATTCGTCTTTGTAGATTTTTACAATCCACAGCCAATTTTTCATCCCAGGTGTAGCTTTCTCTGAGAAGCAAAAAGATACCATGTCAACAGAAGATACATGATATGTTTCAGTAAAGGACCAATTAATAGCCTGTTTCGGTAACAGCTGAACGCTGAGTTAGAGTTCCATTAGAGTCTACTAAAATAAATTGCTGCAATAACTTGGTTGTTTGGATATTTGGTGGATTTGTGACTAGAATTGATTTTAAGAGAAGTAAATTTTTTTACCTTTGACGTGAGTAGAAATGACTCTTCTAGACCCAATTTTTCATTTTTAGACCTCAAAAGTGTTTATCCAAACGGTATCAAATATTAAATTAATTCTTTTAACCTCCACTTTTTTAAAAAACATTTATTTTAGCATCGATTCTTTCAAAATCAATTCGATTAAAACTAAAGCATGAAGGGCCTTCACCTGTTATCAAGATCGACTTCACCCATACTGTCCATCATGTCGTCAAAGATGTCTTTGAGATCTACAAGAACTTCTAGCTCATTTTCCAAGTTTCCTTGCAACTGTGGAAGAAAAATATTTGGTAGATTAAAAATTCAGCTGTAAAATTCGGTGAACTGTGTAATATTACTTTATGTAGAAAAAAATAACATTTAAACTGTAGTAGGAATTTTGCCTAAAATGCATTTCAAGTAAGCATTTAATTTGATTTAATTAATATTTTATATCTCTGCAGAAGGTCAAACAAATTAAACTATGCAATGCATAGAAAACTTTCGGATTGAAAACAAAATAAAAGAACTTGAGGGAAATTTAATAACAACAGAATGCGGGATGATACATGAAATACAAGTCTGAAAACAAATTAAGAGTCAAGGGAGAAAGAACAGTACGAAAGTCTTTGTTTGCATCACAGGACTTCGAGACCTCCGAAGATGATCCAATAATGGAGAGGGAAGACCATAATAGAATATGTTGTGATTGTTGGAGAGCCAGGTACCACGCACCATGTGAGTCGTCCAGTTGGACACAGGTTTATCCTCAATAGAATCAACATCAGAACTATCAATGTCTGCAAATGACAATTAGGATATTTATTGACGGACAGCACCAGCTCAGCAAACTTACAACAAAGAACCATTAAATTCTGAAAGGGGTGTTACTTAAGAATTAAGATACGTAAAGATAGAAGGAATAAGGCAATAATATTACCTAAAGGAATGACATCATACGGGTTGTCTCCTTGAGGTAAGAAGCCATAAAATGTAATAAAATGAGAGCTGGAGAAGTTCCCGTAGCTTAAGCAGCATTCTTCTCCAGATCGGCATGGTCTTGATAGACAAAATTTCAATGAATTTGTTGAAGGATCTACTTTGCCATAGTGCGTAATATGTGGGCACAGCTGTTGTCACAAACCAAAAGTAAAATTATGAAAAACAATATATTGAGGTCTCAAACATTGCTAGGTTACAGTGCAAATTATCAGGCAACAATATTATAAACCACAGAAATTGTCTTAAAATTTTATAAACCAGGCAATGCACAAGCAAGTAAACAATTGTAAAACATAATCGTTTAATATCACAGAACAGCTCCCACCAGTACAGAAATTAACAAATGATACTTAAATCTCATCAATCACGGGTGCCATCTACTTGCACTAATGATCTAAAGTCTAAATATGCAGAAAAACAAGTAATGGCAGCCCAGTCCTAGAAGAATATGCTATTCTTGAAAAGGTAATTAACAGCCATTTTATTTTGAAATTCCATCATCTTTTGCTTCCTTATTGAAAGTGATAAATAACTATTCTAAAACACTTTTACCTAGATATTCAAAACCAATGACAGAGGATAAAGAGAAAAATTACAGACAACAATATCGATACAAAAAGGAAAATTTACATACTGAATGATTTAGAAAGCCAGCAAGAGGTATCAAACATGTCCTCAGTTTTCCATCCGAATACATTATCTTCATGCTATTGGAATACCAAAGTTCACAAGCCCATAAAAAATTCTCCCAAGTGTAAATCTCTGGAGGAAATATATCAGGAAAACCATTGCACAAAGCAGGAACCAACTCATCATACTGAGCATGCAAGTGCTGCCACAAAAAAGAAAGAACAACATAAATGTCATCATTCATTAAATGCAGGTAGGGGCTGGAAAGGTTTTCCAAAATCCATACCAAATCCATCTTCTATCCATTTATGGATTCGATATTAAATCTAACAACTTTTTTCTCTCTGTACCCAGTTCCATGAATAGGTTTACAGACATTTAAGGATAAAACCAAATTTAAAACTGGCTGTGTGGAAATGTTAGAACTCCAAGGATTTGAGTAAGCCCAAAATTTACACACTAGAGGAAGATAATGTACTTCTCTCCATCCACATGGCAGATGATCAAACATGTCAGTGAGGCATCGAAAAGAACAGCACACAAACACTTTTATCATTATGTTCCCACATCCAACCGAAGTTATTTTTTTTGACTTTATATTAATTTGTCATGTAAAAATTGAACCAAACCCAGCACCCGTGTTGCTTACTTCTCCCACACATAGTCACATAAGAATTAATCATATGTCAATTTCACCATCATTGGCATCACATCACATTATAAAGAACCAAACTAAGCATTAATCATGAGAAAAAATTACAACCATACTATAGGTCTGTCCTCGTGGCATCACATACTCGCAAGTCACATATATTTTTTAACCTTACCATTTTTTAATAGCACGTGTCTTGTTTCATTTTTAAGTCTTGACATGATGGGATGTCATTCAAAATGGAAAATGATTCAAATCTTATTATCCTTTTAAATAAGGGTTTTTCTATCATGTGAAAATTTGCACATGTTAAGAAGTTTAAAATAAGAAGTTTGCATTGAAACTTGTGCATTTTATATTAAATTATATAACTTATTAATAAATGACTGTTGTTTTTCAATAAAAAAATTGCTATTTTTAGTTCTTTAAACATGTGCAATATTGCACATCTTAGACAAATCCTTAAAATAATTAGGGTTGTTCATTTTAACCAGATAAAAGTAAATATGTCTATAATCCAATCCATATCAGGCTCTAGCCGGATACACATATCCAAGTAATTAGATATCCAAAACCAAAAAGAGGAACCAGACGGTGTAATTCTTTTGCTCGACGCTCGATTGGGTACGGTGGATTCATTTGTTTCCTGCTGCTGCTAAACACCAGTTATACTACTGCCTGCAATCTTTCCTATAGTAATAATATTATAACATGTCTCTTTTCTTCAGCCTTTAGCACTATAAGTACAAGTAATCAGTAATAAACATGCACAAAGATGAGATGATTGTCATTTCTGAGTGATTGACATTTTATGAAAGAATAATCGATAGGAGCACAAGTGCTGCTAGATATTATCCATTCGGATAAATCACATTCCCCCTTCCGTAGGTGAAATCTAAAGTACATGCTCATTCCCTAACGGATTAATACATGCTCTGTCTTAACGTGAATAAGCCTCTCCAAGGAAGCTTTTATCATTTAGAAACTCTCGGCATCATTAGTAGTTATAGTTTTAAACTGCATCTATTTTGGAACTTTAGAAGGTGGAATTTTTTTTTGATACAGACCTAAAACTGATAGCAAGGGTAATCAAAACTTCATTTCACTTTCTAAAGTTTCAATTTCCAATGTTGAGGAAGGAACTGAAAATTCGCAACAGGTGACATTGAGTGATTAAGACAGAGAGAGAAAGAGAGAGAACCGTGTTAGGCGCGGGATATAGGTAGCTCTTCTAACTAAGCCGTGGACCTTGGGTCTGGAAGACCAATAGCAAAAGAAATATTCAAGGAAAAAGGGCATGGGTAGAGGGTAAAATGGGAGGTAGCCGTGTAAATTATTGAACCCACGTGTATCAACATTATCAGGGAAATGATAAGCAGAGAGCATTATTTTTCCAGTTTTTGCTTTCCCTTGGTCGTGTCGAGGAGCATTGCCCTGGGGTGTTGCGGGGTCGTCTGCTGTAATACATTAGCTTCTTCAGTAATGCAGTTTCTACTCTAATTTTAATTTTGATTTCTAATAAATTATCTTTAGGAAGCTAATTCATAGTTACTCATCGCTGCAACGAAATTCATTTATATTAAAATAGACATAAGTGCAACACATTATCCTCTCTCTAGTAAGGAAAGTGTAATTTTTCAAAATAAAGGAGGACATTTGTAATTTAAGAATGTTTTTGGGAAGGGATGTATTTATGTTATCTATTACACTTTAACAATTTTTCTAAGAACAATAAGCTTCTTGGCAGAGTTAACATTTGCCTAATAGTTTAGATTAATGACTTTGAGACAAGTCACCCAAGCAAATGATGCAAAGACATTAGACAAATGATGAATTTCAGTATCAGCAAAAAGAGTCAAGCAGCAGGAAAGACCCTTAAATCAACCATCATTTAAACAAGCCATATACATTAGTGCACATATTGTTTAAATTTTTAAAGTCATAGTTATCACATTGTGTTAGGATAAAGAATAAAGGGGGATTAGATTAGTTAGAATTACTTAGAATAGATGGTTAGTTAGAAGGG
>Ga0209282_1001068_pt1 | contig 14506 bp, 3 predicted proteins | sample Mtrugardesep15_FD_187529 | JGI IMG/M metagenome (GOLD analysis project Ga0209282, IMG submission 187529) | Root nodule microbial communities of legume samples collected from California, USA - M. trunc garden sep15 (SPAdes) (version 2) | ecosystem: Host-associated > Plants > Roots > Nodule...
ATTTCAAAAATCACTTCCACTGACATGCAATTAATAACCTTCAAGCTGTCTAAACTCCCAAACCATCCTGTCATGTGACTAGGAAAAATCTTGTCAAGTTTATTACACTCTTCAATTTGCACAGAAATGAGACTAGAAAAGGAATCGGCGCCAACTTCAACTTGCCATATATCTTTCAACCTATTCAGTCTGGTGAGGTGCATTTCCTCCAACTTAGGAAAGATGCGGACCTGAATTTTGATGCATAAAAGCCATAAGGCAATGAACTCAAATACTCAGCAAAAATGCAGAAGAGCAAGAAAGAACTGTATATATAACATTAAGTAAACTGCAACTTTACACCTTTGAATACCTTGTCTATACTGTTTCCTTCAGTGATAAAAATCTTCTCCATCATCCCACAATCACTTATAAAAAGGCCTTTCAATTTCTTAAAATTGCTAGCCACAGACAATGAACATAAGTATTTTAAGTTATAGCAATCATTCACAGTTAATTTTATTAAATTTTGAAAGCAGAAATTTGATAGAGGCCGATCTCTCCATATCCTATGGCTTTTGATTGAGGATAACTTCAAACTCTCCAGGTTTGGAATTTCAATCTGCAAGAACACATGGAATTACTATATTTGTATCAAGTGAAAGAAAAAAAAATCACAAATCAACAAAAACTGGAGGAATTTTATGCAATATCATACAAGTTCACCAAAGAGTGAAAGGGGATCCATGACACTGTGATCATCTTCTGCAACAGTAATTTCTATGTGATCCCTTTTTGTTATTTGCTCTTCTGCGGAGGACATCTCAACACAGGTATAAAAACTAGTAAATAATGGTAACGATTGTAGTGTTAAAGAGCGTAGCTTATTAAACTCAACCTTATTAAAATTTGCTTGCCCTTCCTTAACAACAACCTCCAAAGAATCACATTCAGAAACATCAATTGTTTCTAGACTAGCAAGAAATTTAACCATGTAAAAGGAGAAGAGAGTCTTCATCTGGGTACACATCTTGACCTTGATGGTTTTTAATTTGGCAAATGAGGCATCTGTAACTGGAGTATAACACAGCATCTTTATCTTCCTCAGTTTGTAGAGGCATAGAGATTCCAAATTGAGAAAAACATTCTGAGGATTGAGCAGCTCCATTGAGTTAACAATATATTCAATGCCATTGTTATTTATGATGGATAAATGTTTAAGATCTGGAAATCCATTCAAATTCAACTCATAAAATGCATTTTGAACACCATTTAGCTCTCCCAACAACAACTTTTCAACTCTTTCAAACAACAACTTTATCCCTTTCTGAGCGTGAATGTCAGTGCCGTCTGTTAGCAATGCCAAAGATCTTAATGCCTTGTACTTATTTGGCATCCTGAAATCTCCTACTGAAAGCATCTTGAAGTCTCCAATCACAATTTTGTAATCATTTAACCTGTCAAAGAACAAATCCCTAGGCAAAACTGCAGCACTCGGGATGCATAAGTCTACAGCCCTCAATTGGTGTAAATGTTTTAACTGAGAAAGAAATGAAATTTGACTTTGGTTTGGCTCTCCATCTACCACCACTTTGATCAAGCTCTTTCTTATATACAACTCTTCTAAACATGTCAACCTTGATATAAAATTAGGCGAAACCGCCTTCATTATGGAACAGTCGCTGATGTCAAATAACTGTAGCTTATCTAAGAACCCTAACTCAGCTGGCAAGTTTTCAATTTGAGATCCAGAAAAGCTGAGAATTCTTAATTTTTTCAGCTCTCCTACGATGGATAAGTTTTCACCTAGAGCACACCGCTCCAAACAAAGCATTCTGAGGTTTAATAGGCATTTAATTGAAGATGGTAAGCATGAAAAATGAAAACCAGTCAATATTAATACTCTGAGTTTTTCCATTCCTTCAAAAAAATTCTCAGGTATTTTTAAAGAAGGATCATTGCTGTCAATTTGGAAGAACTTAAGTTGAGGACCATGTATGACTTTAGGAAGCTCGTCAATGATATCACAGTTGCGTATAGAGATAGAAGTGCACCTATCGAGTATATCCTTGTCTGGCCAGTCATCTAATTTGCCATTTCTCAAAGCAAATACATTTTTCTCCTTGTGTGCTATAGACAAAGCGGCATCTTGAACCATATCATGCATATTGAAATGATCATTGGAACTACAATCCAACATCAGACTCGAGTCTTTTAACTTTTGAATTGATGTATATACTCTATCACGGGCTTCTCTTAGCGTATAGACCCCTTCAAGTATACCCAATCCAAAGCAATACTTCACCAAGTCTATAATTAATTGTTGATGACCCATTTGAGCACAAATTAAGAAAATGGACCGGAGCTCCTCACTTTCTAGATGATCATAACTCATCTTCACAGAAATCTCCATAGATTTCTGCACTCCACTCAGCTCCTCTTTTTTAAGTTTTTCAAGTGTGGCTTCCCACACTGACTCGCTCTTATTTCTTAATGCCCTTCCAACAGTAATAATTGCCATGGGTAACCCTGCACAATACTTCTTAACAATCTCCTGTTTAAATGTGGACATTTCATCGAGTATTCCAGCCGCCTCCTTAAACAATACTAGAGATTCCTTATCATCTAATTCCCTCACACAGAAAACTGACTTGACGTCCATTTTATCAGACAATACTTTTCTATCTCTCGAAGTTAGCAAAACTTTGCACCCATTATAATCACCAGGAGATTTTCCTTTTTTCACCATTGTGAAGTTAGCATCTTTCATATCTTCAGTTGTCAGACGGCTTGAATCATCATCCATATCATCGTCAAATGGAATCCCTATCTTATTCAAGTCTATTCTGTCCCAAAGGTCATCCATGACGACAAGGGTGTTCTCCCTCTCTTTCTTTAACCTCCTTCTTAGACGATCTGCTCTCACAGTCTCACCTTCCCCTTCCAAATTCAATCCTAACACGTACGCAATTTCTTCCTGGATTTTTCGCAGGTTGGGATTGTCAGTTATTTCTGCTATAACTACCACATTGAACAACTTCTTGACTTGAGCTTTCTTAACAATTTCTTTGATTAAAGTGCTCTTGCCCACACCACCTGGCCCATGCACTCCAATCATTCTCACTGTAGAATCTTCTAGTTTTTCCATTATCCTTTCAATTGTACATGTTCTGGAACCAAATTCTACATAGCCATCATTAAACAAAGCAGCATTCATAGATGTTGGCTTTTGCTGATAGGAAACTCCGTCAAACTTCGATTCGTCTATTAATAACTTGACATCCACTGCCATCTTTTTTGCTTTTCTCCCTAGTCTATGTCTGTTCCTCAAGTAATGAAATAAACCACTGGAAAACCTTGTCTTCGTGTGGCCTTCATCATCTTGAAACTCCTCCGTTTCAGTTCTAGTTGTATCCACTTTCTGAAGCCAAGCTGCAACATTACTTTCAGTTATTCCTAGATTATCCTCAGCTTCATCTACTCGATGTTCCAGACTCTTTCTTTCAAGACTTAGCTTCTCAACAAGACTGTTTAGTTCACTAACATTTTCCTTGTAATAGAAGATGTAACCCACATGCCGAATAGTCAGGTCCAACACAACATCGACAACTCTTTCTACAAATTTGGATGCATACTCCATACTTTCTTCTCGATTTTCTTGAACTAAGTATACCTACATCTCTTTATTTCAGACAAATCAGAGAGGGGAAATATATCAGCCACAAAATAATTAAGAAAGGTAGATGGAATTTGACCAATCAACAATCAAAAGTAGATTAGTAAATTCAAGTAATGATGTTTTTGGAAAACAAAAATAATTTAATGAAATGAATAGTTTATTAAGAATCATTGTGTATAATAAATAATCAATTCAAAAGATAAAATGGAATTGATATTGACTAGATTATAGGATTAGACATTGCAAGCAGACAGCAGTGATTAAAAATTGAGCTATGATATATGAACAACCCAAATGAGTTGTCCGGTATCAACACCGTATGCTGCCTTCCAAAATCATGCACTGCAAGCAAATCTAGGTGGTGAAACAATTACTAAAAAAATCAAAAAGTACATGTATAGTATGTAAATACGTTGTAGGACAACCTAAAGGTTGTCAAAATATCATTTTCCTTAAAAATTATAGCTATGTTATTTAAACATACAAAAACCAACACCGTATCCGACCAGATTATAGAATAAGTGTTGATGTTGGACCTGAGGAGAGAGAAAGAATTAAATAAAAAGAAAAAATTGTTAAAATACAGTCTTGATGTGAAATTGTGTGTCCAAGAAACATTTCTCTAAAAATTAATACTCAACCTCACTTTGTTCATTCTTATGTGTAAACATGAACATATTAGCGCCCATGTTAAAAGCTTCATTTCTTATGTGTTTTTCCAGCTTCAACTAGGATACAATATATAGAACATTTCCATTAATGGGCTTTTTTCTTAATATTCTCCCAATCAGAATTTTCTCTACCAACTGCAAGATGTTTTCTTTTCATTCAAGCTTATAGGATTTCAGAGTATAGAGAGAGAGAGAGAGAGAGAGAGAGAGAGTCAAACTGAATTTGATGTACCGAACAAGAGAACTTGGTATTTATAGGATACAATATTTACATACAGTTTGCAACTGCCTTCAACAGAAAGACAACTGTAACCAACTGATGGGCTGGCATACAGATGGAAGTGTAACTAACTGCAAAGCTGGCAGAAATACAATATTAAAGAGTTAAGTACTCTATAGACCTTATCCTTCCCCCCACAAACTCAGGGTGGGAGCTGGCTGATGCTAAGAACCCTGAGTTTGTCTCTTAAAGTACAGAACTGGGAATTGGCTAGCAGGTTCATAAGAATATCAGCAACCTGTGCTTGAGCCGTAAGGAACATAGGAAACAATTAAGGACTTGCTAAGAACCTTTTCTCCCAGAAAGAAAATGTTGAGTTTCCTATGTTTTGTCCTTGAATGAAGACCAGGATTATGGCTTAAGGAAACAATACCATGACTGTCACAATAAACCACATGAATGGTAATCAGAACCTGAAGAAGGGACCGAACCCATAAGACTTCAGAGGTAGTCTGTAGACATGGCATGTCTAAACTCCTGTACTTTGCTTCAGCACTTGACTTGGCCACAAGTGTTTTCTTGGATCACCAAGAGATGAGATTTGGACCAAGGAATAAAGAAGCGTCTGAGGGTCAATGTCAGTCGTAAGCATCATAAGCCCAATCACCATCACAAGGCTTCTAAATTAAGAGGGAGGGAGAAAGGCAGAGGCGGGTTTCAGGACCAAACCAAGATCCAGAGTGCCTTTGAACTAGAGTAACCAGAGATTCATACTCTAGTTACTCGGATTTGCTAGAAACTAGAGTAACCAGGGATTCATACTCAATCGGAAGGCCATCAAGGATAACATCTAGTTGTTCTCGAATTGAGACTATTTCTCTAATAGACAGACGAGAATATGTGATGGATTTGATGCAACTCAGAAACGAAGCAATAAATTTGCCAATTTCTTCGTGTTTCGAAGATTAAACCATAGCTAGCGTGCTAGCACTTTGATCTTAGATTGACAATGATAGTGAATTTTCTCTTGGAGTTGAGAGAAGAGCGAGGCTGGAAGACATGAGATAAGCAACTGATCTTGATGTTCTGAAGCTATGTACGCAGGATTCTAAATTTCTGCAAGATCAGTTTATGGGAGAAAGCAAACAGAAACTTTAAAAGAAACAAAAAAGCAATGAAGGGATGTGTGCACGCAAAACCAGCTCAACTTGTTTGAGCCATATCAAATCATAAAACTTGGATTGGTCTTTATTGAACCTCATAAAACCGGCTTGTAAGGTGAGGGATGACTCCCACTTATAAACATTTTTTCAGACCATATCACATTTTGTGCGAGACTCCAACACTCGATAATTGTCATGACCAAGCCTCTTCGTTGTTTGATCCGAGTATGAAGAGAGCGCGGAAAATGGTGGCACACCGAGCTTAGCACCGATAACGAAGAATGATTCGGCTGTGCCGAAGGTGAAGTATTTGAAAAAAAATAGGTTGTAAAGTTAGCGACACTGGTAGAAGTTGCTACACTGAAGGCGTTAACAGGACACATTATTTATAGGATACTACAATTACATGCAGTTTGTAAGTTGCAACTGTCTTGAACAAAAAGAGACAACTGTAACCGACTGATGAGCTGGCAGCATAACTAACTACTGAGCATTGAGTATAATAATTACTCTATATATATGCAATCAAAGCTTCAGCATAGCCCCTACAATGAAACCCTTCTTGATCCATCCTCCTCGTCATTACTTTCTACCATGTTAGAAACCCCCATTCATGAAATATGCATTTGTTAAACCCTTACAAACTATTACAGTACATATTCAACTAGAGTTAGTTAGAATTGGTAGGTTAGTTGGGTATGGTTATAAGTTGGTTAAGAGAGTTGGTTAGTGTAATTGAGGTCTATTAATAAGACCATTCATGTATTCATTACTCATCTTTTATCAATCAATAAGATTTCTTATGAGTCCCCTCAAAAAAAAAAAAGATTTATCATGAGTTTCTACCTCATGAGTACTCTTATGCTCTCTTTCTTGCCGATCACTATGATCTTTATCCCTCCGACCCTATGATTCATAAGACAAACACAAAATCCCAACCTCTAAAAGCTTAACAGCCTCATCATGATTATTAGGACTGTAGAGAAACAGTCAGTACCTCTGGAGAGAAGATTAGATTTGAAACCATAATTCAAATCAATAGAAGGAAAATGATTACCATAACATATGCTGGTTTAAATAGGGTGATGATAAATAACTAACTTTCCCAACAAAACTATCTGACAACTAACCTGTAACTAACTCATACAATTAAAGCAGATTAGTCAATATAGAGTGTTGTGTTCACAGTCTGACACCAACATATATGATTAGAGTGAAGATCCAATTTAGTCCCTCGCAATTTTCTCGCGGCCCAATTTAGTCCCTTACAAAAAATAACACCCAAAATAGTCTAGGACATTTTCATTCGAGGGACAAATTAGTCCCTCTTTTATATGAGTCAAGGACTAATGTGTCCATTGAATGAAAATGTCAGGGACTATTTTGGTATTATTTTTTGTAATGGAATAAATTGAGTCGCAAGAAAATTGTGAGACCAGGTTGGGTCTTGCCTCGTATGATTATATTCAATCACTTTCATTTTCGTAAATTATGACCGTGTCTACATGTCAGTGTCAGCGCTTGGTGTCAATGTCAGTGCTTCATACCACAAAGAACCCCCTTAAGGAGGTTGAACTTAAAAAGATACTTCGAAATAATGGAACAACATAGATACAAACAAACAAGGGGCATGTTTAGATTGGCTTATTTGAGCTTATCTACTAGCATAAGCACTGGTAAAACTGTTTGGAAAAACTTATGAAAACATCTTATGACATGTTCATAAGTTGTTTTCAGCTTATTTTCATCAGCTCTCCAGGATAGCTTATGGAAATAGTTAATAGCTTATGCGAAAACAATTTGACATTATTTTATCATTTGGTATGCCATAGTTATAGGCTACACCTCGTAGCACTAACGTTCAATTACGTTATTTTCTTAGATTACTACCGGTGTCAGTGTCGTTATCGATGTTTGATAGAGTTACAATAATAAAGGAAACATATTTTCTATATCGGAAAGAATGTTACTGCTTATCTTCAAAATTTGGTGAGAAAAACCAAAAATCAATTCATAGCACTCTGAATTGAATCCCTTCACCAGATAGCTTCGCATAGTCGAATCACATGCACGGGAGGGGTAAAACGGGACATTTGTTCCTCCTGAAACCAACTTCGCCGGCGCGCCACTGCAGGTTCTGCCGCCACCCAAGACGTTGACACCCTCCATTTTAAGTCTCCCGCGCGCGAACCCAGCCAAAATATTATTGATTTTCACTTTCTATTGTCCCTCACGCACTCAAAATATGAGTATTAAATGCTTTAAAAAAAAACAATATTTTATTTTTTTTGTCAAGATGAAGTGGTAATCCAATGAAATTAAATTCATACACGTTTAGGGTTTGAATTCAGATCACGACGTCCAGTCTTATAATTTTGGCATTTGTCAGTTGAGTTAGGATTTCTAAACAAACAATATTTCATTTTATTTGTTGTTTTTTAATTAATTGTGCACGATTTGAAAGAAATTATTAGTTTGATCGATAACATTATTATTACTAGCGAAAAACGAACATATATTACTAGCACAAGAAAAAAAACATAGATAGAAAAATACTCAATCGTGCAATTGGAAGTAAACAATTAAGCTCATGCTTTCTATTCTACTCTCAATTATTCTGGACATTGTTTGTGAAGCTCCATCGTGTTTGGCCTCGAGTGCACGAGTTCAGACACGCAGTTGTGTAAACACCTTAGGGAGCAAAACCGGATTTAGGTTACACCGATGGTTCACCGAAAATTTGCTTTCAAAGCAGTGGTTTTGACCACGGAAAAACAAAACTCTCTCTTATATCTTTTCTAACTATCCAAATTCTAATTTACACTTAATATTTCCAACAATTAAGACTTGCACTATAATTTGTGAAAATGGCGAGAACAACACTTCTAGCATGAAGTGAATTTAGAACAGTCTCAATTACATTTTTGTAATGAAGATAGATTGAATCTAGAATAGATATCTTACAAAAGACAAATTGATTTTTTCTTGCATGAAGAGAGAAAATTAGCCTAATCTCTAAAATGTAAAGTTTTGTATCCTTCAAATTTCAAGTGATTTACGAGGCTTTGAAGAATCTTTAAATCTACATATTGTTCTTGGTTTGTTGCTCTAAGATTACATTTTTCAAGTCGAGATGACCAGACATATTCTTTCATATGAAAGCGATATGTAACAATTAAGTTTATGATAGGTCAGGTAATTGATCTCTGTCTTTATAAAATATTATAAGAGCTTAAAAGGGGAGGTATGGTTTCAGAAATTTTGGTGTCATCTAGTCTTGTATTTTGAACATGAGAATTCTTAGCAAGGTTTTGTATTTTGTGAGAATCGATCTTTTGACAAGATCTGGGAGGAGACAAGGAAGAAGTGAGAGTAATAGGTTAATCTTTTGAAATTTTAGTTTTGGTGTTTCCATCGTTATGTAATTTCTTTTATTATCACTCTCTTCACTATATTCATATCATATGCACCCCTTATTCTAGTCGAGGCTCTGATAGCACATTGGTCGAGAGCCTCGCATATTACGAGATTAGTCTTAACAGAACTGTTAAGCAGGACACTAACTAACCATCTATAGGTATTCAAAAGAGATTATAAGAACATGTTATATGTTATGAGATTAGTCTTATGAGGTATCTAATATGACTTAAAAGATTAGCATCTAATATTTTAAGTTAACAAGGTAAAAATTGAAAGAAAAAAAAAACCCTCGTGAAACCTATAGATAAAAAGCAGACATGCATGTGGATTTTTCACTAATTTCCCATAAAAACAACTTATTGGTATGGATAAGAATAGGTCAGACCGACCTACATGAACCTATGACCTAACCTACAACATGTCATACTTTTTTTTAAAAAAAATAGAAAAGACTTAGACTTTTTTAGAAGGCTATTTAACTAGAAATGTCAGGCCACGGGCCATAAAAAAAAGCTTCATGGGCTTATCATGCCCGACTACTTAAGTAAATGTTTACTTTTCCCACCCTATGCCTTTCCTCGCGCGCCCTATTTTTTCCAAAAATGCCCTTGAGGTTTCCAGATTTCATAATCCGGAATGGTGTTTCCCTTTGTTAAATGGTGAAAAAATGAGTTACGGACTTTTCCGGATTTTGTAATCCGGAAACTTCAAAAAATAGAGCGCGCTACATGATTTTTTCGGATTACATAATCCAGACACTCTCTAAACACTCCTTTTCAAGGAAAAACAACTCGGATTATATAATCTGAACTGTATCAGCACAAATCATAAACATGTTTGTAACATGATAGCCATTTTAGGGACAATATTAATCTTCATAACTCTTATCCTTCTGTTTTGGGTCATTGTTACCTGTTCTTAGTCAAAAATCGGGTTTTCAGGCTACCTGATCGGATTGCTCTAGAACTTTCCCAGAAAATCAAAAAAAATCAAGGACCATGACTCTCATAGAAGGGACTTTTTACGGGATTCCGCCCCTCAAAATCCAAAATTTCATCATTTAGACCCATTTTTTATTTGATTTTTAGAATTTTTTGGTGGTATTTTTATTATTTTATTTGACGGTTTTTTAGCATTTTTTACTTAGTTTTTTTTTGTTGTTTTTAAAAGCAAAATTCAAAACTGCTGAAATGTGAGTGAGTCTGATGGCTGATTATGCATAAGAATTGTTCGAATTATAAAATCCGAAATTGTAAACATGAATCCGGATTTTAAAATCCGGACTGCACAAGGGCATTTTTTGAAAATTTTATTGCATAGGGTGGGAAAAATAATACTCAAAATATTATTTAGGTCATATTATTTGTGATCTTGTAAGTTAGACGATTGTAATAGGTTAGTTGTTTTAAGTATTTTTTTGTTTACAAATTGGTCCTTTAAAATATAAAATATATGCGTCATTATCTTATTTTCATCAAACTCAGTTAACAGTGTTTATGTGGTCGTTTTATGTTAAGTTGATATGTCCAAATTCACTGTACTCAAGTCTAGAATTTATAGGTGTGTTATTCACCTTTGATTTGAAACAAAATTCATCGATTACTTGATTTATAATATTGTTGATGGAATATTATCTGTAAAATCAAGCTTTGAATTCAAAAGCAAGAAGAAAATGTGCGTAGATAATCATGTTTGATGTAATAGACACTTTTGTAACTAATACAACTTCAACGTTAAATGGTCCATAAACAATTTTTAACGAAGTCGGCTGAAAACATGATAGATAGTGTAAATAGTCTATGACTTAAAAGAACAATTTATAATCAAAAAAAAAGTTAAAGGACCAATTGGTAACAAACAAAACTTAAACGACTAATTTCTTTTATAAACATCTAACTTAAATGACCACGAAAGGTATCTGACATATTGTTTATTACTAATACTATTATATTGTGTATTTTGAATTAAATTAAAAATTTGTCAACCTTTTTAGTAATTTAAGCTTATTAGTATACATTAATATTTTACATTTTTTTTGAAATAATTAATTTTTAGCATATTTAAATGTATTATTATAAACTAGAATTGAAATATGATATTTGACAAAAAAAATGATATAGTGTGTAATCAAATTCTCTAACAATTCATATGAAATATCAAAAGAGGGTTTAATCTCATTAATCTATTATTCACCAATCCATTTAAACTTAGACCTTCTTACATATTTAAATATATTCATATTAAATAAACTTTTAAACATGCTAGTAGGTTATATCAAACTTTCCAAAAAATCAAATTCATACCTAAAAAATAAACTTATAACAGGTCGTAGATCAAACTTAAACCTTAAAAAAATTTAAAATCAAGCTTAAGCGTTACAAAACCTACCTCATCCTACTAGCCCATTCCCACCCTGCTTATTGCCAATCAAAACAATGCATCGTGTAAAAAAAAAGTCCATCAAAACAATATATAATGCATCAATTCTTTCGTGAAAACCAAGCAAATGCATGATAAAACGAACAAAACATATAACAATATAATTTTGTGCATCTCTAAAAAAAATTATTATTGTGCATGTTTCTTTTTTGTGCATCCTCTAAAAGAATGATTATTGTGCATATAACTTTTTTTTTTGGATCAAATTGTGCATGTTACTAAACTAAAACTAATTAGCAAAAATATTAAACTTTGACCTGTGCATCATGCATTAATATTTATTTGTTCAATATTCCTTCAAAAAAAAAAAAAATTGTTCAATATGGCTACGAGCTAAAACTAAGTGCTTGCAAAATAAAATCTTGATATTATTCATGCTTAAACATTGTAAGCAACGGGTAAGGGTAAACGATCTTGGTATCTTATTACCTTCAGATAGATAGAGACAAACCAATAACAAGAAATTAACTCTTCACTGTTCTCAAGCACCAACTCCATTTTCCAACTTCATTAATCGTTTTGAAGCTTCTGTGACTGTGCTCCTCTACAAGTTGAAGGGCAAGTTATATTATGTTTGTTCTCTGTCTTCAAATATTTTCGTAATGAAATTAAATAAATAGTATATAAGTCAAAAATAAATAAAACTAGCTTGTTAAAAAAAGTCACTAAATTAAGTTTTGAATAAATAGATATACAAGTTTTGAAAGAACAAACCTCACTATTTCGAAATGGATAGCCATAAGTTGTGATTTGTCTTCATAACTTTTTTTTGAGGGATTTGTCTTCATAACTTATTGATCATATTTACTGAAGAAAGGATGAGAAGAATAATGAATGAGATCAAATGAATATTGCAAATTAAATGAAGAAAGGTGTAAACTATCTTGTAAATAGAAAAGCCAGAAAATAATAAGAGAATGTATGCATGGATGAAATAAATAGGAAAGTGTAGTGATAGAGTGGGAAACAAAAAGTGGTATTTTCATTTGTCACTTTAAACTTTAAATAAATAATTCAGATTCCTTCCTCTCTTCTCAATCATAATCTTATCTACATTGCTTTACTATTATTGATGATGATAATATCTTTTGTTTTTGAAGGAATGATAATATCTAGAATGTGTAACACGTTTGCACGATATATTTTTGATTTTTTCCTCAATTAATAAAAATCAGAAATATATTATGCAAAAATTACACAATATTTTTGACACACAAATTTGAAGTTAAATTTGATGGTCATTGTAATTTAAATATATTACTAACGCATTTTAATAGATGGTTAATGAATACTTTCTCCAATTGTAAATATAAGATTTTTTTTTTAAAATTTATTGAATAATTCATGTATGATTTATAGATTAGATACATCAATAATTATTCAATACTTAAGCCACAACTCTTTACTTATTTATTGAGCACAATTATGACTAATAAGAAAAAACCACAATTATGAATATCATCTATTACAGTTTTCAAGTGTATATTTGAATATTTGAACACAACTAAGTATATGTAAAGTGTAAGCACCTGAAAATCATATAATCAGCACATAAAAATAAGATTTTTAAAATAAATTTCAGTACTCGTAGCAAAAGATGTGTTAATAATATTAATAAGAATAATAACAACAATTTTAAAGATAAAATGTCATGTTGATTCAATGCAAATGGTCTCAACACCATTACCCAACAACCGACAATACATTTTGACACCTCGTAAGTTTTTTCCACTTAATGTCACGATTAAACCATCCACTTAATGCCACCATAACCAAAACAACTCCTTTCAATACACCAATAATAATAGATCTAAGAAAATTGCTTTTTTGACAATGAATACTTCCTATATATTGACACAAGTAAATGACGATTTTACCTCCAGCGGCAGTTAACAACCGTTAGCCTAAGCGCCGACAGTTAACTGCCACTGGCTCCTCCAACGGCTGTTAATTGCCGCTGGGCTCCTCCAGAGGTAGTTAACTGCATCTGACTTTACTGTTTTTTATTATGATTTTACGCGTTTCGGTCGAAAAATCAAAATAAATCGAAACTTATTCAGAATTCTACGAAACTTTACAGACACCTCTATAAAAATACATATAGATGATGTGAAAAGTTTCGTAACATTCCGAATAAGTCTCGATTTTTTTTTATTTTTTCGATCGAAATGCGCAAATTCGCAATTGAAAAAATAAAAAAAATCGACACTTATTCGGAATGTTACATAACTTTGCACATCATCTATATGTATTTTTATAGAGGTGTCTATAAAGTTTTGTAGCATTTCGACTAAGTCTCGATTTATTTCGATTTTTTGACAGAACAATGCAAAATCACAATTTTTTTCAAGTGCAAGCCCGAAAAAGTGTCCTAGAGGTTGAACTTTTCCACGCTTTTTTGCACTCATGTTTAGAACAAAAAATAACATCTCCCACAAAAAATTTGAATTTTTCGACAAAGGACGGATTAAATATGAATTTTTAACGCGCCTAAAATTTAAGACACGAAAACATCAAAACGTCGACCTATAAATTGAATTTTGATCTGGTTTTTTGCAGACAGCTCTAAAAAAATATATATAGAGGGTCTGTAAAGTTTCGTAGAATTCTGAATAAGTTTCGATTTATTTTGATTTTTCGACCGAAACGTATAAAATCATAATAAAAAGCAGCAAAGGCAGAGACAGTTAACTGCCTCTGGAGGAGCCAACGGCAGTTAACAGTCGCTGGAGGAGCCAACGGCAGTTAACTGCCGGCGTTTAGGACTAACGGTTGTTAACCGCCGCTGGATAAAAACGGTTTTTACTTGTGTCAATAAGAAGTAATCATGGTCCAAAAAGCAATTTTCAAACAAATCTCGTCTCAACTAAACACTGTGATTCACTGAACACCGTAAAACCATTCCATCGCATTCACTTCACTAGTTGATACCTAT
>Ga0209282_1001069_pt1 | contig 14506 bp, 7 predicted proteins | sample Mtrugardesep15_FD_187529 | JGI IMG/M metagenome (GOLD analysis project Ga0209282, IMG submission 187529) | Root nodule microbial communities of legume samples collected from California, USA - M. trunc garden sep15 (SPAdes) (version 2) | ecosystem: Host-associated > Plants > Roots > Nodule...
TGGTGGAAGGAGCTTTCACTGTAAAAAAAAAACAATTTCATAATTTCTACAAAACACAAGAACAAAATATTCAATAACTTGATCCATTTAAAAAATGAATCTTTAAATCCTTCAAGTTAGGGGAGCTACGGAGATAAAGATTTAGAATGCTTGATAGCTTTGACAAAACAAGTTTTGTAACACAAATTTTACAGTGTAAAGAATACTGAATCACCCTGCATTAATCCAGATTAAGACCGATAAAATAGGGTGAAATGTTGTAGCAACATAAATACTAACTAAACTTCAATGCAATGTATCAAAGTGCAAATGTGATTTTCTTGAAAAAATTGCAGTCAATGGTCAATTAGTCATGCTTCTATAAGTAACATTCATATTAACATGATTTGAATATGGTCAAATATATTGCTCCCTATGAGCCGGAAAAGAAAAACAATCATTCTTCTAACTTTGGTGACAATAATGAAACTTTAGGTAAACTTTCCACAACGATAGAACGGAAAAAAGTTTTGTTCGTTTCTTCCCCAAAGTCGCAACTTGGGGGAAGGGTAATATATAAAGCACCAAAGCTACTATTAGAGACTTTATAAGATAATAAATAAGAAGACCTGGTGGTGTGGTCTCATGATCGCATACATAAACCCGCATCCGATCCTGCAAAGTCAGAGGATAAAATTCAAACATAAACTCTCTCATATAACCTCATAAAAACATTAAAGCCAACTACTTCAATTAACAGCTTAAAATAAAATAAAATAAAATAAACATGAATGTGCATCAGTAAAAGAATCATTAGCTATTCATTCCAAAAGAAACAATGTTTACAAGACAAAAACAAGGATTCTCATTCTATTGATCTATTCAATTGTCTATGCCATTACCAGGATAGATCAATCGGTGGAAATTATTTGACAATTCACAAACGAAATCTAATAAATTTTCAAACTTTCTTGAACCCTCTTTGAAGTAGAGTAATAAATTTTGGAACTTCACACATGAAACCTAAAATCGCATACACATTAGCAACTAGCAAGCTAGGGTTACAAAATTTCATACACGTGATTAATAACTGTGAAATGAAAGGGGATTTCACATAAAACCTAGAACAGTAAATTCAATAGAAATGGAAGATCGAAAAAATGAGATTGAACGAGAAGGGGAATGTACCGAATTGGATGAAATGGCGGTGGAAGTGAAGGTGCCGCGGAGGGGAAGATCAGCGAGGAATTGAGAAGCACCAGGAGAAGAAGAAGAAGAAGAAGTTGAATCCATCGCCGGAGAGAAGAGGTTTCAACTGTTAGTTTGGTTAGGTTCAGTTCGGCAGAGAAGAGAAGAGAAGAGAAGCCAGAAAGACTGTACTTTTTCCCTCTCAAGTCTCTTTATATATGGAACACGAAATGGTGTGGACTCCTCTCTTACAAGAACCTAGATCATTACTTTAGTTGACATAGCAAATAAATTAGTAGATTGAATTTATAATATTTGATAAAATTAGTGGTTGAATTAATTTATAATGTTGTAAAAGCATATTTAACGGGGATACATATTACTTACATCTTAAAAATTTAAGTTATATTTCAAAATGATCAATATACTCTTTAACTGAAATATAAATAGAAATTTTAATTTAATTCATAACTCTTTCATCGTACGTCTTAGGAAAACCGGTTCATGTATTCATAATCCTCAAATCACGTAATCATCTCCTAAATTATGTCAAAGCCAAAAACAACACGCGCATCAATCTCTCTTTGAACGTCGTCGTCTCATTCATCTCTTTCGACTCTTTCTATTTCACGTGTCTTATTTAATAGCAAACATTTTATCAATGGTAAATACAACCGTAGAATCTACTAATTGTGGATTTTTAAGTTTCATTTCGTTGTTAACAACGACAACACTTTCTTCTTCTTCAAGGTCCACTAACTGGAGAGGAAAAAAAATGTAAAATTGATTGAAACATGAGGTGGAAAAATATGAAATTGAGAGAAAGATAGTAGTTTTTCAAACTATGTAAAATATGTTTACGTAGTTAATGTAAACTAAGTTTACATAAATTAAGTAAACTTAGTTTATTTGTATACATTAATAAGGAGTTTATGTGTCATCTACATAAGTTGTACATACGTACACTGAATTTACAATAACCTCTCATAGTGAGTAATAATGCCAATGTAAACTTAAATTATGTTTACTATTTTTTTTGAAAGATTAAATTATATTTACCTTAATAGTTAATACGTAGTCTAAATTTACACTAACATCAAAGTAGTGAGTGCTACACAATCTTAAATAACCCTACCTTACTTAATCTAAATTCACATCCACCTTATATGTCGCCCACACACATATATCTCAGAACAAAACAAAATAAAAACACGACAACGAACAAAACCTAAATAGAGACTCTTCAATAAATAAATTCATGAAATTCACTAACCTTTATGAATAAAGTACGAATCAATGAAAAAAAATGTCGATTCAATCTTTAATCTTGATAGATATTAGTTGCATATGTATGGTGGTTTGTGGGTGAAAGGGGTGTGAAGATTCAAAATGACCATGAAAAAATGGTTCTTCGAAATTTACATGGAGATGGCGATTTTGGTATTATTGTAAAACTCCTAAGTAAATTTGAGTGTAGCTAAAATTATATGAGATGAGAAGTAAATTTAGGTGTAATTAAAATTATATGGGGTGAGACTAGAAAAACTTATGGGTGGGGATTTAAGAGATTTATTATTGATTAAAGTAGTTTTTATTTTAATGGCGGTTGTTTTTAAAGAACTCAAATTTGACCCACACTTTTATATTTTTTTAACTTGCAATTGGTTTTGATTCAATGCGAAAGGATATTGATGTAATTGTACGAAAAGTTTATGTGCATCATCCATGAAGTAGGTCTTGATCCCTCCATTTTTCTTGTCAGTAGCGGTTAGTTCGTAGTTACCACAAAATCATTGACAATGTTTATTTAACAGATGCCATCGAGATTTGAGTGTAGACTCCTCGTTACATATATCACATGTGATGGTTCTTCACATGAAATTAATTTTTATTAAAAAATCTTTCATTTTAAAAACAAGACTATGGTTCTTCACATAAAATGAATTTTTTATTATTGTCACGAAAAATGTGTTTTGAGATATGAATCATACGAAAAACACATAAGTTTGTTATAGTCGCAAAAAATGTATTTCGAGCTAAGAATCATATGAAAAAAACACAAAAAAATTGACATAAGTTTTATCCTTAATTCTAACTAATTATTTGTTTCTTTCCTAAAAAAAAATTATTTATTTGTTTCTTTTGTCAAAAAACTATTTATTTGTTTCTCAGTCTTCTCCTTCATTAAATTTCATTTTAAATTATATTTAATTCAGCACAACTTTTGTCAAATTTAATAGATAATTTATTCATTTTTAAATAATAAATTGATACATAAATTTTAAATAATTATTCGATCCTTCAAAAAAAAATTATTTGATAAAATTATATATTTTAATCAATTTTATAAATTTAGAAGGCAATAATTTTGTTTTCCTGCATATGCTCATCATTTTCATTCTAAACGCACACTCGTGATAATTTTTTCAACTTTTTTTAGAGGTATTTTTCAACTTAAATAGTTAGAATTTATTTATTTTATATTTGAGGTAGATGTGATGGTTTATTTAATAAATTAAGGGTTATAAAATGAGTAATTTATTTTTCTTTTACGATTTATTAGTTATATCTTTTAATAAATATTATACATATAAGACTAACATAATATTATGTATGTAACACAAACAACATTGTGAAAATACAATAGTGTGTCTCTATATATATATTTATGTGGGTGAATTTTGTTAATTTACACCTACGTAAAAACTCAAAAAAGTAAGCTAGCAAATATGCATCGTATTATTTGAACAAAAATCAATCATCTCTATTGCTAAAAACTAACAATGAGGGCTAGTTTTATAACTTTATTAAAGAATATTTGTTAATTTACATCCATTTTGTTAATTTACACCAACTTTACTTATGAACTTTTTATGTTTCAAAGAAACAATGATAAACATGAAACAACTCAAATAAGAATGATTTAGGTGTCTTGTAACTTTAAGAGTTAATCTCCATCATGTTTATGGATATGCATAAAAACTCATTCACCTGAACCATAACCATGAATCTGGTGAACCAGAAGAAAGAAAGAAGAAAAAACAAACCATTTTTAATTTTAACTGTCCAATCCATTAATTTAAAAAAGAAAAAAGGATTTCCACGTTGAGGGTGACAAACTGAGTTGACAATAAGGACCAGGTTTCGATCGTAGTGATAGAAGGTAGAGATATAGCTTATTTGCTTGCTTATCATGACCCGGTATCTCAATTGTATCTTGAAAATATTGATTTAACTTTTTTTAATTCAAAACAAACACTTAAAAATATTGTTGTGTTGTTATCTGAATCTTTTCATTTTCATTAAGTCAATCAATTGTTTCATATATAATTTGATTCCCATTTTTTTGTTAAAACATAATAATTTCAATTTAATTCGGTCAATTTCTATTTTGGCCCGTGTGGGTTGAACCGTTTGGAGCGTGAATTATACGACTTAAATTCACAAATTTACAGGTTGACATGTTAACCCGCCTAACTTTTATTTTATATAATCGATATCACCATAAGTGCACGGTTTTTATGTTGTAGTAAATTATAGACCCTATAGATATTTGTGAATATCAAGGTAGTCTTTTTATTCTCCTAAGTGTGCAAATAAATAAAATATTTTTTGTATTTTCATAAAGGATGCAAGATGATTGGAAAATGATTTGACGTTTGTTTTGAAAATATGTAATGATGGAAAGTGTATCAGAATCATCGAAGTTCATTGTTGTAAGGAACAATCCAAATCTTATTCCTTCCTTTTACCTCGAAAACGCATGTTTAAGGATAAGATATTCACTACCGTTTTCTAACTCTAGTAAGAAAGAATTGCCTCACTAACAAGATTACTTATTCCCATGGCTAACCTTATTGATAATGATCACTAAGCTCGAATACCCATTTGTACATCCCAAAAAATTCTTTGGCTATTCTCATGTTTCAAACATTTTGTTTAACCTTATATTTCCAACAACTTACCTTCATTCTCATTTATCGGTAGGTTGCCTAAGATTTTAGTGAATTAAGATCTTTCAATCTTCTCATTATCATTTTCAACTTTCGTTCATTCATAGATAACATCAATAAATGATTGTTAGATCTTGTTGTGCTTAAGTCAATCTAACTTGGCCAACCAGGTTCTAACAACCACACTATAATTCTATTTGAAAAGCAAGATCTTTCCACAAAGAAGATTTAGATATTTAGCAAGCAAGATCTTTCCATAAACAAGATTTAGAGATTTAGCCTATAAACCATGTCCATCTGATTCATATAACGATATGGTAGTTTGGAAAGTGGCATTCTCATAGAATGCGTCGATTTCCCACAATGGCTCACGTTGTTTGAAGGAAGAGATGCTAAGATCTCATGACTAGGAAAACATGAAAAGAAATCGACAAAATTATCTTGATTCTAAGTAAGGTTGATTGAAATGGTAAGATATCTCTTCCAACTTAACAACCGGTCTTTGATTCGATTTCAATACTTAAAATGTAGTAGTCTTCAATCACTTTTAGAGAGAGTTTTGTATCCAATTTGAGATATAAACATATGTAGTTTGGCGCAGATTTGACACTTGGATCACAAAAAAAAAGGTCATGCTAATTGTATCCATATAACACTTGTTAAGAAAAAAGAGAGTAAATTTTGTATTTTTTCCTAAACAATATCACTAGTCACGATATTGTCATGATGTTGTGGTGTATGTGGCGACCACGCAACAACAAAGTGTGGGTGGATGAAGTGAATCCTATTACCTTCGAGGTCTTTCAGCTCGGGTGAGATCTTTTGGCTTGATCAATTGGGACTATCAAAGATGTAAATTAAGCTAGATTGTAAGTTAGTGGTAGACATCGTTGTTGATAGGACTAATAATCAATCTAAATTTGTTAATATTATATTTTGATGTAGATCACTATTACGATATTTTTCAAATGTTTAAAATAAGTTTTATCAAAAGACAAGTAAATTGTATTGCCCAAATTTAACGAAGATGTCAAAATTGTATACTCGTCATAATTTGAGTCCATCATATATTACATTTATTGTGTCGCACATGGTTTAACTAATGTGCCAAAATTATGAGTTATTTTTTTGGTACGAGTTATTGTTGGTAAAAGAAAAAAAGCAAAACAATATGAATAATCATGGAAGGAGTGGTGGTCAAAGGCAGAGTCACGTATTGTTCCTATCCTTACCTCTCTCAATTTGAATTAAAAATTAAATATAATGTCACTTGACAGTCTAAACTAGATAATGATATTATTTCTATCTTCAATATAATAGATTGACACGCCATCTCCACATCAGTGAGAGTGAGTGTTATCAGTGACTCAGTATCAATAATTATGTACTCAGCTCAAACAAATACAAACATAAGCTAACAAAAGACCCTATTTCCAGATTGATTGGTCTCGTGCCTTTAAATTAATTCTGTATCTAAAATAATTTGCATCTTTCAATTTTACGGTCAAATTCAAGTTAATTATAATTCCTATCCCAAATATTCCCGAATCAGTTTATAAGTGAACATCTGAGTCATTAAGCTTAGTTTAGTGAAAGTGCTTAAAAGTGACTAAAGAATTATTTATTAATATCATTAATTTAACTAATATAAGACCTAAGGTTTATTTTCATTTTTACTTACTCCACCAAACTCACTGAAATATATCAAGGATTATGTAAGTGGGACGTGACTCCCTTAAAATAAAAAATTTCAATAAGAACTTAGAGGGGATGCATGTAATCAATGAGGTGTAAGATATAAAAAGCAGCCAATAATTATCATCTTTTAGAATAACAAATATTTTAGCATAATTGCTTTATGAATATCAATAGTCATCAATAGTTTTTCTTTTGTTACAAAAATAATCAATTAATAGTTTATTACAAGTAGTGTAGCATGATCAAATCAATTCTATGTGCTGCGCAAAACACTCTCCGGCTCATATTAGTGTAGCACACCCTTGTGGCCCATAGTAAAAACCGGATAAGAATGTGTTTCCATAATCAATTACAAATTTGGATAAGTATTGCGAATAGTATGGAGCACGTAACCATTTACGTTGACCACTGTAGTAAAATCAAACATAACATGTTACATCATCATAACCGTACACGCTTCCTTAATATAACCAAAATATGAAAATCAAAGGTGAATGACTCAGGTGTAGTGTAGGACACTGGTTTCAAATGTTTTAGTAGATTTTAAGATCCTATTTTTCAGTTTATTATTATGGGACAATGTGTTGGGAGTAGTAAAGAGAAAAAAACAAAAACATAGAGATCTTATAATATTGTCATCATCATCATCATGCAGTTACACAGAGAGAGAAAAGAAGAGGGAATAATGGCAATGGATACAATGGGAGAGATGCCAAGGAGCCCTGAAGCCAAACTTGGGATGAGAGTTGAAGATCTATGGGATGTTCAAGAGGCACAATTGAGTCCTAATGACAAACTTAATGCTTGTTTTGAAAGCATACCTGTTTCTGCTTTTCCTTTGCCTGCTTCAAACCAAGGTAGTTTAGTGTCTATGTATGTATGTGTGTGTGATTTTGATTGAATAACAAAAAATGATTTTGATCACACCCAGATGAAAATTATGTGCATGTTTGGTATCACATAGTTTATCAGAATCATGGTGAGTAACCATGATTTTGCAAAATTTACATCATGGTGGTTCACCGTGATTTTGACAAACCAACCAACTATGGTACCAAACATGCATGTGTGACCAATTGATGTGTTTTTTGTGTGTGTCTATTTTTTATTTTTTTGGGTTTGTTCTAAAAGTGTGAATTTTATGTTTTGTTTGTATAGAGATTGAAATAAAATCAGATGCTACCTTGGCTGAAGCTGTGAAAATATTGGCACGTCACAATATTCTGAGTGCACCTGTTGTGGATGTTGATGCACCTGAAGATGCTAGTTGGATTGATAGATATATCGGAATAGTTGAGTTTGCTGGAATTGTTGTATGGATTTTGCATCAGGTTAGATACATATGTCACTTGTCAATTCAATTACTTCACTTTCAGAATAAAAATGAGGAAAAAATCAAAAGCCATATATGAATCTAAAATTTGCAATCAATTTTTGTACTTTATATATTTATTTTAATTCTAAACATGTCTAGTTTAACTATTATGTCTTAGATATGAATTTAATATATGTACTTTTTGTTGGTAGAAGGATAAATTTAATACATGACAGTGTTTTCAATTCTAAAAATGATATGATACCTGTTCTATTGAAGTGATTTTCTTAGATGCTTCAATTTCACACTAAGCTAATGTGATAATGTTGTTGACAGTCTGAACCTCCATCCCCTAGGAGTCCATCCACTCCAACCAGTGCAAGTGCTATTGCAGCTGCAGCAAACGGAAATAATTTTGCTCGAGAACTCGAAGCCTTAGGCTTCGGATCTGCAGCGACAACTTCTGGAAACTTTTTCGAGGATCTTACTTCTTCTGAACTTTATAAGAACACCAAGGTTGTTTTGCAATGTCAAACTTTCTTTCAAGTGATTCTTCTTCCAGCTACTAATTAGTTTGTATTTGGTTATTTAAGTAGCTAACTTTTTCGCAAACAGGTTCAAGATATTTCAGGGACATTCCGATGGGCTCCGTTTCTTGCTTTGGAGAGATCAAACTCATTTCTAACAATGCTCTTGCTGCTTTCTAAGTACAAAATGAAGAGTGTTCCTGTGGTAGACTTGGGTGCTGGCAGAATTGATAACATCATCACACAACCCGCCGTGATTCATATGTTGGCAGAATGTTCCGGACTTCAATGGTTTGAAAGTTGGGGAGCCAAGGAACTATCTGATGTTGGTCTTCCCCTTGTGACACCAAAACAGATCATCAAGGTGTGTACTGTATCATATAAGCTCTCATTGCATTGAACCTTGTCAAGTATGTGAATTCTGCATATTCTGGTGCATACAAAGAAAAATGCTACCCTGCATTTCTTAAATGTGTGTGCATATATGGAAAATGCTTTAAAATAGTTATTTCATCTTCCCCTTTCAAGTAAAGTAAGCTTGTTGATCTTGATGAACTTGATAATGGATTATTTCATTCTTTTCAGGTTTATGAGGATGAACCAGTCCTTCAAGCATTTAAAGAGATGAGGAAAAGGAGGGTTGGAGGGGTGCCTGTAATCAAAAGAGGTGGCACCACGGCAGTTGGTAATATAAGCTTGCGAGATGTTCAATTCTTGCTAACTGCCCCAGAAATCTATCATGATTATAGGTATGTCACCACCGAGGTTTTAAATTGTGATTCGCAGTTGCGCCACAGTCCTTGATATTGCTGAGAAATGTTGTCAAATATGGCTGATGCGGCCTTAATCACAGTCAAAGACATCAAAAACCTTGTGTCACGACCTGAATTGTGGTCGCGGACCTTTAATTAAAACTGTGTCTAGACCGCATTGCCGATATCTTTTTTCTTTCTTTAGTTGTTCTATCTGTTTTATTACTTCATACTCATTGGGTGTTTACATTTTGACAGAACTATTACAGTGAAGGACTTCCTGACCTCCGTTAGAAGCTACTTGGAGAAGAATAAAAACGCATTCCCAATGTCAAGTGAATTCATTACATGCAAAAGGGACTGTACAATGAAAGAGTTGATTCAATTGCTTGACAAAGAGCAAATTCATAGGGTCTATGTTGTGGATGATGATGGGAACCTTGAAGGACTAATCACATTAAGAGATATCATCTCAAGGCTTGTACATGAACCTCACGGCTATTTTGGTGACTTCTTTGATGGTGTTCTCCCTCTACCTGCTAACAGCAGGGTTTAACAGATAAGGCATCAAGAAAGAATAACTTGCTCTTGCAGAGATTTTTTGTTTTTGTTTTTGTTTTCGAAATAATTCTTCAGAGGAAAAGTAAAAAATATATGTATTTATCTTCAAGTTGAAGATGTGTACCTAGGTCTTTGTAATGTGTAGGCAGTTTGCAAGTTACTTGCACCTGTTTTAACTAATGTTCGAATGGGACTTTTATGTACTGTAAATTCTGGTGTAACCATAAGTTCTGTCAAATTTTGAGTTGTTTTCGTTGTCTTCAATTCATGTTTCTGTTCACCTTATTATGACTAGTGGGAAGACGGACACGCGTCTATCCTCATTTTTCTTTTGTATTTTGTTTATGTATTATAAAATATTTTTATTTCAGTTTAATTCAATTTGTGTGTTTTTCACTTTAAATTTGAAAATAAGTTTAGAATATTAAGGATAAATTTGTAGAAAAAACATTCAACATAGTTAATTTTCTATTAAGATTAAAATTTGCAAAAAAAAATTAATTTATCAAGGGTAATTTTGTCCAGCAAAATTCTGACCAAAAGTTAGTAGTTAACTTTCGAGTTCCTTTTATATAACGGAAAATGCTCACAGGTGATGGTAAATTTTGAAATAGTACCTGGTGCATCAAAAGTTGAATGGTAGTCTTTGTTGGTGGCTATGGAAAAAGACAAAAGATAATATTCCAAGTCCCAACACGACAAAAGAGACCCCATTATTCTCGGGGCTCGGTTTAGAACGTATCCCAATTGGAACTTGTGTTTTGCACTTGTTAGTTTGACGTAGGAAGTTGACAAAAACAAAGAAAATGAAAAGGTTGAGGTAAGAAAACAAAGGGAAAATATAGGAAAATTACACTAGCGTACTCACATTGAAAACCAGTTTACTAGTTTCATCACATACTCAAATAAGGCAACTCTTCCAATTAAGGCTGGCCAAGCCTGAAGTGTAAAGATTTTCAAGAGACAAAATTAGCATTTCAGTTTTGGTCATTTATGGACAGTGTAAGTGCAAAGTAATACCTGAATCAAAATATCTATTGCCAGCAACAGCAAACATGATAAGAATTTCAATAATTAAAAATCGACAAACTCACTAAAAACGAGTCAATTCGATTTGGACGACTTTCAGTATAATTCACTACTGCTGTATTGAACAATACCCAAAAATCATATAAACAATAACAAAGAAAATTTACAACTGATATAGTTTCAGCATGTGTCTGTCGGATCACTGATACAATATCATGGTGTCTCAACACAGGCACATGACAGAAGTGTATGAGTACGCTTGTTAGAGAGCTGAATTTGAGGGACCAAAATAAACGCAAATCATCATAAGTTTGTTTCTCTTGCAGATTTATTGTATGTCAAGCCACAGCAAATTAGCATATCCACATAGCTGGAGCTACTAATTACAATACAACAAAGGCACACAAACTATTGCAGAAAAAGGCACACAAAAGTGGCATCTAACAGTGCTGATGGTAGATGCTAGAAGTCCGCAAGATCAGAAAATGTATAAACAATAACATCTTTTTTGCATGGGTACATAACTTCCGACAAGCAATATGACGAATAATTCGGTTCTGGGTTTCAGACAATGCCATAATAGCTGTTGATCTGTTTCCTTGATTCTTCTTGGATATTCAACATCATTTTGACAAACATCTAAGCCTTTTCAAATGAGCAAATTTTAATGTTTTGAGTAGATCCAGTTTCTGGTACAACTATGTCTTATTTCCTCTTTCCTCACTTCAATTATTATCAGCTAAACATAAGATATGCACAGACAACATGGTATCTGTCGGGTCAGGTAAGAAAATCACAGTTCATTCATATAGAAAATTGAAAATAATGCAAATTGCAGATATGTAATTTACATGAGAATCGGATCTTAGTTCAAGACAGCAGCTATTAATGTGACTGTATGAGAGAACTATTTCAACAAGTATAATGGTTGCCGATAACAGCATAAATAAGTTGTTCAAGACACTGGACTTACGAATATATACAAAGATATTACAGTATTCGCAGGAGAAAATCCAATTCTAACATTAAGACCCTGTAAAATAAACAGCTATCCAGGTACAAGATAGATATGCACGACACAAACTTTTTCAACTAATCCTGATAAAATGAGTTCACCTGTCAAAACTCAAAAGCAGATTATCTTATAATTATTCTATGTACTCTTTCTCCTTATGTGATGTAATACAGCAGGGGATCCTTCAAATAAATCTAATAAATAAGTCTCTAGATCCTCTGGTACATACTTAATGTATTTGCCATGTCTTCCCTCCAGCTGACCGCTAAATCTCCCCATAAACGAGCGGTATGCAGGTATCACCTTCTCTGATATATTTATTCGCATCTCTTCACGAAGCTGGTCATCAGGTACCTTCCAAGCTGTCTGAGCCCTGTATGTTTCTTCAAAACACGCGTTAAAATTCTTGAACCTCTCCTTCAAAGCCATCCTTGATGCATTATTAGAGCTCCCTCCAACCCCTTCATCCCTCAAACAAGCCAAGGCCTTGCTCCAAGAGGCTCTAAGGTATCCCGTAGCATACTGCCGTACCTGACCGCGGCGCTTACGAACCCAATTATCCCCCAAAACCTGTATAAGATCTGAGTCCTTCACTTTACGCACCAGGTAATGTAGATTGTTCATCAAAAACACCTGCTGCAATCCATGGTCTTCATAAAGTTTTGATTTTTCCTCAAGATTGTACTCAAGTTCAGACATCAACAACAATATCTGTCGTCCTAGAGGGGACAAAGCTTCTAACTGGGACTCATCACCACCCAAATCATTTTTAAAGTGATAAAGAGCCTCGTCACTGATTTCCAAAAGCGAATCCATAGCATCGCTATAATCCGCTAGCAGTTTCAGGTAATTCATAACATAACGAGGCAAAGGATGAACATCCCCAGTTATAACCGGCCTTCTGGAAGTCTCATTCCGAATACAACTCTCAAATTCAGCAAACGTCCCTTTCACAGCCTCCCCAAGTCCTCTAAGCACACCCTTCGCCTCGGTAATCACAAACTCATCTGTAACCATATCCTCCAATTCAGGCAAAGCATCTCTCAAAACCTCATACATATCCAAAATCCTAAACAGCTTCTCCGGCGACCTCTTACAAATGGCAACAGCTTCGCCAAAATTCAACAACATCATAACACAACCTTTAGCTGTTTCATTGAAACACATCTCCTTCACATCCTCCAAATCACCAAAAAGACTATCACAAAGCCTCTTCTCCCCACTCAACAAAACCCTAACAACGACCTTAACAGCTTGGACCCAATTCTTCATCCTCTCATCCAAACTCTTCCACTCAAACTTCTGCACCTCTTCAATACTGAATTTCTCAACTCCCAGAATCGCCAAACACTCAACCAACGCGTCACGACGAACGCTACTATAAACCTGCAAACACTCCCTCTCATAACCAGACCTAACCATCCGATCAATAATATCTTTCAAATTCAAAATCGATTCAGGACGAACCAAATCAACAAACAAATCATCACCAAGACTAACACCACGTTCATGAAACCTATGAGAACCAGGATCATTCACATCACCAAAACTCCCAGAATTATCATCAATCCCACCCGCACCATCGTGCGAACTGAAAGACAACGAACTCCTCCGATTAGTACTACACCTACTAACAGCATCCGGCGGAACAGTATTACAAATCAACACATGTCGAAGCTCATCCTCGAGTCTCGACATAGCAACTTGGATCGCGTTATCAGCACGATCCAATATAATCTTACCGGTTTTTCCAGCGGAATTAATCGGCGGCGAGATCGTGAAGTGTTCCATCCACTGAATAATCTCATCAACAGCAGCAAAATAGACTTCAGGGTCATTCGGAGGATCAAAAAGTGAAGTTGATTGACGAGAAGACTCGGTGGACAACGAAGAATCATCAAGTATGACTTTCTCAGCGGCTTCGAATCGGTCAAGGTCTTCGTCATCGTCGGATTTGGAATCGTCGCCGTTGATAAGGTCAGTGATACCGGAGAGACGGTTGTCGAAGGTGGAGAAGATTAAGAGCATGTCTTCACGATCTTCTTTGGGAGCTTTTAGGCTTTTGAGGATCTGTTGAGCGGTTGCGAGAACTCGATCATCTCCGCCTGTGACGGCGCCGGCACCTCCTCCGCCGCCGAGGTTGGTGGCGGCCATAATCGAATTAGGGTTTTGTATTGGATTTTGGGTCATAGAAGAAGAAGTGTGGTGAATGAATGTGTAAGAAATAGAATGGAAGAAATGTTTTGTGAGAATTATTCTCGGATATGTCAGAATTTTTTTATTTTTATATTTTTTGTAGGAGATGATTGGGTGTTGTTTGGAAAGAAAAAAACTTTAGGAAGAGAAAGAACTGCTGTGTTGTTTTGTGTTGGCTTGGCCGGCTACCTTGCTTGGAATTTGAAGCCTATCTATCTTGCAACTAAAATCAATTTTACCTCTAAAATCAGTTTTCAAGTAAATCAGTTTTACCTCTAAAAAAGGTAAAATCA
>Ga0209282_1001070_pt1 | contig 14489 bp, 9 predicted proteins | sample Mtrugardesep15_FD_187529 | JGI IMG/M metagenome (GOLD analysis project Ga0209282, IMG submission 187529) | Root nodule microbial communities of legume samples collected from California, USA - M. trunc garden sep15 (SPAdes) (version 2) | ecosystem: Host-associated > Plants > Roots > Nodule...
GTCACTGTTCATGTTATCATTGCTTGCATTGTTGCTGCTACTGGTGGGTCCCTTTTTGGCTATGATGTTGGTATTTCAGGTTCTGTCTTAATCCCTTCTCTCTCAAAACTTCATTCCAAAGTTAGATTGATTTTATATTCACCTTCACTTTCAGGTTATTATTCTGGAATAAATTCTCTTTCTCTCGTTAAAAAACTTCAACTACTTGTGTGTTACGTTTATTGTTTTTGTGTTTGAAAGCTGAAAAGGGAAATACACATGGGTTGAATTTCACTGACATAGGACACGAGTTGATTAGAATAAGGAAAGAGAAAAGAATCTCATTTTCTTTAGTGTTCTTTCATGTCTGTCATATTTTCAATTTGTCCTTGTCTGTAATCTGCACTCTCTCAACTGCTTAAAGTCCTCTTCCTTTATTCTATGGTATAAACTATTATTGATCTATTAAATTAGTCCCTAATTTCCTTTAAAAATTAAAGCAAAAATGAAAACTCAGGGACTCTCTTGATGGATTAAAAATGGGTGGGAGAGTGATAGTTTAGAAACTAAATTGATGGTTTATTCATTGACAAATCCACAAACTGGGTTGGGTCTTGTGGAATACACGCGACTCGAATAGGATTAGCTCCACGAGAAGGAACGTATAAAAAGAAAAAGAAAAAAATAGTATAATTGATAAACCCACTTTAAATTGCATAATATAAGACATTTTGACTTTGATCCAATTCTTCTGCTCCAACAACCAGATACATCAATTATCAAATAAATCTAAAAAGTGAATTGTTTCTTGTAATAAGGACAGAAGCGAGTATCAAATTATTTAAATCATCTTTGGGGGACAAGACATGGTATAATCTATTATGATGCAATTTCATGTACTTTCTCTTTATACCAATGGGACCCCAAACTAAGCCTTTTAGTTATTCTTTCGATGATTCATATTTATCATTTTTATTATCATATGAAATAAGCATAATCTTATAGTCATTTATTATAAGTTGACACGTGTCATGGTTAATAGGAGGAGTTGCTTCGATGGATGACTTTCTTCAGAATTTCTTCCCGGCTGTGTACAAACATAAATTGGAAGCCCATGAAAACAACTATTGCAAGTATAACAACCAGGGCATTTCTGCATTTACATCTACTTTATACATTTCTGGTTTAGTTGCATCCATAATCGCAGCTCCAATTACGAGGAGGTATGGACGAAGGACAAGTATAATAATTGGTGGTATCAACTTTCTCATTGGATCAGCTCTGAATGCTGCAGCTGTTGATCTTGAAATGCTTATCATTGGAAGGGTTTTGCAAGGTGTTGGCATTGGATTTGGAAATCAGGTAGTAGCATTTTCCCTACAATCTTTGATACATTCTTTAAGCAAATGCAAAGTATTTTTGATGTAAAACATGAGTTTATTTATAAAAAGAACAATCAAGCAACCATTTTGTGTTTGAAACCAAACTCTAAAGTTAGATAAGCTAAGTATCAAATGTGGCTTTGAAAAGTGACTAACTGCCAACGTTAATTATGTGAACGTTAACATAGGCTCATCAAATTTTACAGGTAAAAAAAGGTATTAATGCAATGGAAAGAATCAATGGTCCTATAAAGTTTGTTTGAGTTAGAAGATAATCCAGTTATACCTTTTTGAAGGCTATTCCGCTGTACTTGTCGGAGATGGCGCCAACCCACTTTCGAGGAGGATTGAACATGATGTTTCAAGTTGCAACCACTTTTGGGATTTTTACAGCAAATATGATCAATTACGGAACACAACAGATTCAACCCTGGGGGTGGAGGCTGGCCCTTGGCCTTGCTGCAATTCCAACTCTTTTGATGACTATCGGAGGAATATTTATTCCAGAGACTCCAAATAGCTTAATAGAAAGAGGATCAAAGGAACGAGGGAGGAAGCTCCTTGAAAAAATCAGAGGAACGACTGAGGTCGACGCAGAGTTCCAAGATATGCTTGATGCCGGTGAATTGGCAAACTCAATAAAGCACCCCTATTATAACATCCTTAAAAGAAGATACCGACCAGAGCTGGTCATGGCTATCTGCATGCCTGCATTCCAGATTCTGACCGGCATAAACTCGATCCTCTTTTATGCTCCAATGCTATTTCAAAGTATGGGATTTGGCAGACAGGCATCTCTCTACTCCTCAGCATTGACTGGAGTAGTTCTTGCCGGATCAACATTCATTTCTATTGCAACAGTAGATAGATTGGGGAGACGACCCTTACTCATCAGTGGTGGAATACAAATGATCATATGCCAGGTATGGAAAATCATTGTTAAATGCATATTCCAATCATGCTTACCAGCACCGTGACTTTGTGACCTAATGCTAGAAGCTGAATAATTACACCATTCATTTAGAGTAACACATACAATTTGCAAATGTCGCTGCACTTAAGTTGCATCCTTGATTATAGTCTCATTTTCCACATGAACAGGTTTCAGCTGCCATAATCTTGGGGATCAAATTTGGAGAAAACCAAGAATTGTCAAAAAGCTATTCAATATCGGTTGTAATAATACTTTCTCTATTTGTTCTAGCATTTGGATGGTCATGGGGGCCACTAGGCTGGACAGTCCCAAGTGAGATATTTCCGTTAGAAATCCGATCGGCAGGGCAAAGTATAACAGTTGCTGTAAACCTTCTCTTCACTTTCATAATTGCACAGGCCTTTCTTTCCCTTCTATGTTTCTTCAAGTATGGGATCTTCCTATTTTTTGCTGGCTGGACAGCTCTAATGACCCTATTTGTTTTTTTGTTCCTACCTGAAACCAAGGGAATTCCCATTGAAGAGATGTCAATTTTGTTGAGGAAACATTGGTTCTGGAAAATGGTACTACCAGATGATGCAGTTTGACTTCAACAATTACTTGGATATTTTATCAACTGATCATGATTTGTAATTAAGTACACTACATTCACATCTATGACATATTTAATTGTCATATTATTTGTAATTTATATTATCAATGACGAATTAATTACTTTTTAGTTTAACTACAGTTTTGGTCCCTTATTTTAACTTATTCATGAATTGGTTCCCCCATTTTAAAATTCATCGGTTTTTAAATCAAAATTTTATAAATAGATGACCAATTTCATGGGTGAGTGAACGTATACGACCTAACCTTTAATCAAGTCTTACTTTTATTCATTTATTTATTGTATCTCAACTCACCTAATTACTCCACTCGTGAGTTTGATATGCTAAAAGGTTAATTGAATGTTGATGTTGCAGTGGAGTGGAGCAAGGTATAAAAGGAATAAAGCAAACACCCTAATCGGTAATGCAATGAGAAATGTAGCATGCTCTAGTCTAGGGTATATAGTGCCAAATGCCGAATTTTTAGTAAATACATGCCTGATACTGCAAAGCTCGACACGATGGTGTTAAAGGGTATCGTAATATCCGTGAAGAGTTTTAGCATGATCTCCAATTGATCAGTTCGGTAGGAAAATTCTATCTTGGACATAAGCTTAAATTAATTTTATTTGGCATACACTGACATTTTTTTTTTAAGAGAATAGTTTTAAATGATGTGACTAAAATAGTTTCTCTTTTAATTTTTTATATTTGTATATGTGTGTCCAAGTAAATTTGATTTGGGTTTGTTCCCATATAAAAATTGCTCTAGTTAGATAAAACAATTTGATGAGGACATCATTGTGCCCAACCTGAAAGTTTGTTCATGACAGCGTGCGTCTTCGGATTCTCAAGCTAATAAAAAAACTAAGGAGAGTAATAAAGGTAAAATTTGAGAAAACATCCTATCTGCTACAAATAAATGATTCGACAAGACAATTTTAGTTGTATTTTTTTTTATCGTAAATTTGTTCAATAGGGATTTAACAAAAATTAAATTTTTTGTCTCTTACTAAACCAAAACATAAATTTTTGTCCAACACAAGTTAACTAAAACATTTAAAATTATTCAAAACCATAAAAGTTTGACATGTATTGTATTGTGTTGTTCTACCTTATGTATTATTATGTTTAGTGCTTACTTATTCACAAATACCCTAAACATCTTGTAAAAAAAAATAATACCCTAAATATTTTAGGTTAAAATCTACCTTTGAGAAGCTTAGATGCATTCTAATTCTTTCTTGTATTAAAATTTAAATTATCCACTCCCAATAATTTTATTTTTATTTTTAATGGTATAGCAACAAAATCTAATACCCAAAGTGCGGTGAAAATAAATGTTGAAGGTCTATTGTTATATAATAAAAATTTAAATGCATAGTTTTCTCTACTTTTAATTCATAATATATTACCATATACTTTCAATCCCTATTATATAAAGTATGAACAAATACAAAAATTAAACCATAGAAAATTATTCCCTCAAAAAAAATCATAGAAAATTATTAAAGCTGAAAAAATATTTCTATTTAAAAATAAACTTTAGATTCTAAATAATGAAATTAATAATAAAGAGAAATGTTAACTTGTGCTCTTAAGACACAAGTTTAGAAACCAAATGTAGAAACTTAATTTTGAAAATTGTGCGTTCAATGTTTTGAAAGTTTAAAAATTTATTTTTTCTAAAACGTATGTTTTAATTCCTTTTATAGATCATTAACTTGTGCCTAAGTTAGCATGACCCAATAATAAAATATTTAAATTAAGGGTTTTGTTAACGAGTACCACTGGGGCACTCTTTAAGCATACCAAATTAAGAAATTATTATTTAAAAAAGTCAAATAGTTCAATTTTCAATGCATTGAATACATAATTTTTCATAAAAAGTTACGCGGGTATTCATTAACATTTTCCTTAAATTAATTAGCATTGACATTGAAAATTATAAAGAAATTAATCCTGGGTTTAAATGAGTTATTATCAAAAAAAATATTTATTTTTTGTTAAATTAGATTAAATTATAGTAATACACGTTTAATTTTTAAGATGGATGAGTGTATTTCAAGAATTTTTAAGAAAAGATGAGTATAATTTACTTTATCTTTTATTTCTCAAATAAAGAGAATAGATTATTCAACATAGGAGGAAAAAAGTGTAATGCAAACTTCTTTTTAAATAAGAGTACTTTACTCAAATTATTATTTATTTTTTGGTTGATGCTAAAAAGTTTGGTGTTTAAAACGAAATACTAACGAATATCTTTGATCCACTCTTTAAAAGCCATAAATGATAGGTCTAAGATATTTTTAAAAATATGTGTATTTTATTTTTCTTCGAACGGCATGTATATTCAATATTTCAAGAATCAAAATATTTAACATATTTATAAAGATAAAAACCATATTTAACCTTTTTTTTTAAAAATAAATATTTATTTTAAAATGTTTAGAAAGTGTCAAATGATATTTATTACTCCCTCCGTCTCATAATACTTGAAAGAGTTGATCATATTACGTATATCAATGCATAATTTTGAGCTTAAATATCTTGAATAATATATTAGAAAAATTATGAAAATTTGATATTTTAAAAATACTCATCGACACGAATCTAATGACATCTTATATAATACTATTTATCTTTGTATATTAGTAAAAACATGGTAAGTTAAGTCAAAATTTCAAATTTTTAAATGTGTCAACTGTTGTGGGACAGAAGGAGTGTAAAACTCTTATTTAAAAAAGACAATTAAAAAAAACTCTTATTTAAAAAAGACAATTAAAAAAAAAATCACTATACGAAAGAAAACAAAATTCAGAACTAGTCAATTTTTGCGGCTCTGCAAAATATACTTTTTTGGGTTGCCCCGCCCCTGCAAGGCTGCAACTAGACCACAGCTCCTTTTCTGCAAAACAAAACACCACACCCTATGATGCAAGTTGCTTTTCTCTAATCTGAAGGCTTTTACCAAAAGTTTTTATTCAACGTCCTTGTTTCAGTTTATTCTTTGTCCAGAAGCAATTTTAAAGGTTCATAATTGGTAAAAAGCAATTTCACATATGTTTTATTTAACTTTCTAAAAAGTAATTCTCATCTTCAAAAATAATTTTGAGTGAAGCTATAATTCATAACTTTTGAGTTAACTAAAATTAATTTTTTATTAAATTTTATATTTTAATTATCACAACTCATTATTTTTTTTATTGTCTTTTATCAATTTTTCATCTTTTTGGTTTGTATTTAATTTGATGAACCAAATTTAATAAAAAATTTCACGAATCAAATTAGCCCAAAAAAATATTTATGGTAAAGAGTTTTCAAGATTTTTCTTTACGGTTTTTCCGTTCAAATTTACTGTATTTTTTCTTTTACGCTATATTTATCATTTTTGAAAATCAGCCCTATTATTATTTAACTCAAATTATTTTATCAAAAAATATAAAATACATAGAACAAATATTTTTGTCAATTTTTTTTGGCTTAATGATCGTATTTATTATTTTTTAAATTAATATATCGAAAAATTTTCTTTATTTAAATTAAATAATATATCTACATTTAGTATTGATCTACACATACATTCAACTATGTCCATTTATTTGTATTTAGATATGTCTATTTTAGTAATTATACATTCAAAAGTAATTTTGATCAAAACTACCCAAACAACATTCATTTTGTTTAATCAATTCTACATTATTGTATCCAAACATAAATCAATTCTCTCAAAATCAATTCAGTCAGAATCAATTCTATCAGAATCAATTCTGCGATAATCAATTCTATCCAAAGTTGAACCAAACACACACTAAGTAAGGAATTTTTTTTAGTAACATCCACATGTTAACAAATTACTACATAGGATAATTTTATCTTAAAAATTATCTATTTAAATTTTTAAAAGGGTTGTGTTAACCAATATCTCTGAGACACTAGTTAAAAAAATTAAAATAGAATTTTTTTATTAACGACTATAACTTTTTGACGTTTTTAAAGTGAAACATTCCATTTTTCAATATTTCTCAATGCAAAATTTTCATATTAATCTCCTTAACTAATACCCTAAGACACTAGTTAACATTTTCCTTTTTAAAATTTAGAAGAAAATAAAAATCTTACAAGTGGAAAATTTCTAGTATTTTTGAGTTCTTTTAACTTGTCCAAAACCCAAAGTAAAAGTAAATATTTGTGTCCTAAAGTCAAGCTTTTCGGCTCTGTATTTATCTACATTTTATTTCCCCTTTTCTGCACCAACAAGTAAAAGTCCCCTCAATATCATTTTAACACACACTCAATAATATTTTCGGTGCAAGTTGGGGAAATTTGAAGCATTGAACTTACACAGAAAAACAGAGAGAAGTAAAATGCAATAGAAAAGATCCACACTAGTACTACCATCATTCTCAAACTCCTCTTCCTCCATTATACCCTGGAGCTTCAATTGACATTTTTCCAGGTTCTCTTTTCTTCCTTTTTATTATCATTACTTTTCTTCTCTCAAGAACTGCAACTTTTATGCCTAAAAAAAGACATTTTTTTGAAGGAAGAGATTGAACTTGATAATTTTTTTTTACCTTGTTTTAATTAGGCTAAAATATGGTTTTGATCCCTGTAAATATGTCTCGTTTTGATTTTAGTCCCTGTAAAAAAAAATTAGTTTTTGGTCCCTACAAAATGTTTTGTTTTTTAAAATAGTCCGTCCATGGACTATTTCCAAAAACAAAATATTTTGCAGGGACCATTTAAAAAATAAAAATATTTTGCAAAGACTATTTTTCTATATGTTGGGTTCAATCATCATGTGTCACGTGTGCAAATTATCGCAAAAGTTAGGTCAGGGACCAAAATCAAAACGAGACATATTTACAGGGACCAAAAACTATTAATTTTTTTTACAGAGACTAAAACCAAAACGAGACATATTTGCAGGACCATATTTTCGTCTTTTAATTAAATATTGGTCATAGGATTGGATAAAATGTGCAGCAATGGACCGAAAAAAACATGAATTCTTATCGTCACTAAACCATAAGATAAATTTTGCCTATAGTGCAGGCTATCAAAAATACCATAATATCATTTTTGTTTTTCAACATAAAAAATGTTTTCTCTCCATTACAGTTTTGTCTTGGTCTATTATTTTTTTGTTTAATGCTTATTATTTTACGAATCAAATGCACATATTGTTTTTGTCCAAAAAAGTCTATGTGCTAGTGTAGGAAATTTACAAAAAAATAATCTTGGAATCAAAAAGACAAATTGTTTGTATGGTCATGTGTATTCAAAATTTACTTTTGCTACTATATAGCAAAAAATACTTACACTGTAGGATGTGATCAATTATATTAGATACGAATAGTTAACTAATATTTTTAATTGTAAATGTGTTTGAAGATTTAAGTGCATGACTAACGATTGGTTCATGTTGTGCATTATATTAAAAAATGTATTCTTGAATGGTGGTCAGATTTCAATATGAAGATATAGATTTTATATACTTCTTCGGTAGTTAATTTACACTTTCAAATTTCAATGACTTTAGATTTTAGAAAGGTGTACATGTTTTAGTGGGCTAAGCTTGCAAGACAAAATATACAATAACTTAGTGTTTGCATGTCTGTCGATCATGATTTGAAATTAGGTCGTGATAAAATTGATATAGTTATAAAAGATTTTTATTTTTTTTGAGAAAAGTTATAAAAGATTTTAGAGATCATGTTATCCGGTTTAATTTAATTTAGTATAAAAGTAAACTATTTATTTATAAATATTAGTATAGACTATCTCAAATTTGTTTTGTTTAATGAAACTAGTGTAAAATGTATCTTTTGTCAAAATGACTATATACAGTTCACTAACTTCACCCTGATTTTGCAAATCTCATCTCCAAACTGAACATGCACTAAGATTTGTTAACGTGTTTATCGTGATACTACCACTATCAGTATATATGTACGGGGAGACAATCTGGGTCCAGAGCATCTGACTTGGCATAAGAAAGAACCGTGAAAAAGCATGGGCTGTGAAAAAGGACAAGCGCTAAGAACGAAACAAACATTGTTTTTGACAGATAACAAGGAAACTGATGGTGCAAAATCACACACGTGGCATTCTGGACAGAAGATAAGGACATTTTTGGGTTGTGTGTGGGTAAAATCCACTGAGTGGTATAAAAATGCTGACAACTGCATTTTCTTTCTTAATCGGGTATCCTCCATTGTCATTGGCCAGTCACAGATCCAAGTAGTACATGGCTATAAGGGTTCATGCCCCCACAATCAAAAATATAATCTCTCTCAAGTTACTTTCATAATAAACACTTGCTTCCAGATTAATCAAGCTTTTCTTTTCAAAAATAAATAAAGTATGTAAGACTACTAATAAAACAAAATAAATTGATGTTAAATTTAATTTGTTTTTTATTTTAAGGAACTAAATTTAATTTGTTATCCTTTTAATTTTTATCACTTCTTCAAAAAAGTTATGTAGTCAATTTTTTAAAAATTTAAAAATAATTTTTTTTCAACACAATTTTTGTGTTTCCCTAAGTCCTAACAAATGTCATTATTTTTCAAATGGAACATTATACTATAGATTATAGAAATTTTAGGGGGTTTAGTTTATAAAGTTTTATATTTTTTAGAAAAATGCTAATAAATATTTTCTAGACATTGATTAAGGAAATAAATATTGTAAAAACTTAAAATATTTTTCTTCTATGAACATATATACTATTTTCATACCCCACCACAATTTTTTTTTGGATCCATCAGTGCTATATACTGTATAATTTTACAAACTTATCTCGCATGTCTGATATCATGTGGCAAAATATGATAAATGGATAACATCCATAAATATTTAACTTGGTAGTATGTTTTTTGTGTTTAAGTTGTATTGAAAGACAAATTTACTTTTTGAATGATTGACCAAATACATGTCCTTAGAACACTCGACTGCGGGGCCCATAAATATTAAAGAATCAATCTAGCTTACGGGTCTTGCTGTTGAACAGTTTGGATTCTAGAAACTTGACTTCATTTCTACGTTGAGTGCGTGAAGCAATAATGAATAAGCAGAAATTACAGATTAGATGAGGTCAATATTAAGCTTAAGTACTGTTTTCAGCAGGCAATTTCTCAACGTTATTGGATTCCACTTTATGTGAAAAAAAAATTAATAAAATAATCACAAACAGGTTTTATTTACTTTAACCTTTGTTATATATAATATTGAAGGTGAGAGTATAGTGTGATGTTCATCTTCCATATTATATGCCGCCGTCTGTTATAAGGAAATGGAAAATGGTACTGTGGATAAGAACGGAAGGGCAGAGCAATATAAGGGAAGGGTCACTGTTCATGTCATCATAGCTTGCATTGTTGCTGCTACTGGTGGGTCCCTTTTTGGCTATGACGTTGGTATTTCAGGTTCTGTCTTAATCCCTTCACTCTCAAAACTTCATTCCAAATTTCATTAATTTCATTTTCTGGAATAGATTCTCTTTCTCTTTGTTATTGTGTTACTATAAAACTTCAACTACTTGTTTGTTTCTATAACAAAGATGTGTTTGAAAGCTGAAAAGGGAAATAAATATGGGTTGAATTTCACCGACAGACATATAACGCTTTGAGTTGATGAGAATAAGGAAAGGAAAAAACAATGCTCTTTCATGTCTGTTTCTCAGATTTTCAATTTGTCCTTGTCTGAAATCTGTACAATCTCAGGTGCTTAAAAGCCCTCTTCCTTTATTCTTCTAAGATGCAAATTCCCAATTATATAATTGACAAATCCACCATTAAATTGCATTATAAAAGTTATTTTGACTTAGATCCAATTCCTTGTGCTCCAACAAGGATATATCAAATCAAATTATTTAAATCATCTTTTGGGGGGGGACAAGACATGGTATAATATATTATGATGTAATTTAATGCATTCTTTCTCTTTATACCAATGGGACCCCAAATGAAGCTTTTTAGTTGTTTTTACGATGGCTCATATTTATCATTTTCACATTATCACTATATGAAATAAGCACAATCTTTATGGTCATTTATTATAAGAAAGTTGACACATGTGTCATGGTTAACAGGAGGAGTTGCTTCCATGGATGACTTTCTTCAGAATTTCTTCCCCGCAGTGTACAAACATAAATTGAAAGCACATGAAAACAACTATTGCAAGTATAACAATCAAGGGATTTCTGCATTTACCTCTACTTTATACATTTCTGGTTTCATTGCATCCATAGTCGCAGCTCCAGTTACAAGGAAGTATGGACGAAGGACAAGTATCATAATTGGTGGTATCAACTTCCTTGTTGGATCAGCTCTAAATGCTGCAGCTGTTGATCTGGAAATGCTTATCATAGGAAGGGTTTTGCAAGGTGTTGGCATTGGATTTGGAAATCAGGTAGTAGCATTTTCCTACATTAATCTTTTATCCATTCTTAACCGAATGCAAAATATTTTTGATAACAAATATTGGTTTATTTATATTAGAAGAACAATCGAGAAACTATATCATGTTCAAAACCAAATTCTAAAGTCTAGATAACCATAGTATCAGATGTAGCTTTAAAAAGTGACAGCGAACGTTAATTATATGAATGTTAATGTAGAGTGTCAAATTTTACAGGAAAAATAAAGGGTAGTAATGTGATGGAAACAATCAGGGGTAAAATAAAGTATGTTTAAGTTAGAAGATAATTCAATTATACTATACCTTTTTGAAGGCTATTCCGCTCTATTTGTCAGAGATGGCGCCAACCCACTTTCGAGGAGCCCTGAATATGATGTTTCAAGTTGCAACCACTTTTGGGATTTTTACAGCAAATATGATCAATTACGGAACACAGCAGATTCAACCATGGGGGTGGAGATTGGCCCTTGGACTTGCTGCAATACCAACTCTTTTGATGACTGTCGGGGGAATATTTATTCCAGAGACTCCAAATAGCTTAGTAGAAAGAGGATCAAAGGAACAAGGGAGGAAGCTCCTTGAAAAAATCAGAGGAACAGATGAGGTCGACGCGGAGTTCCAAGATATGCTTGATGCGGGTGAATTGGCAAACTCAATAAAGCACCCCTATTATAACATCCTTGCAAGAAGATACAGACCAGAGTTGGTCATGGCTATCTGCATGCCTGCATTCCAGATTCTGACCGGCATAAACTCAATTCTCTTTTATGCTCCAATGCTATTTCAAAGCATGGGATTTGGCAGACAAGCATCGCTTTACTCCTCAGCCTTGACTGGAGTAGTTCTTGCCTTATCAACATTCATTTCTATTGCAACAGTAGATAGATTGGGGCGACGGCCCTTACTCATCAGTGGTGGAATACAAATGATTATATGCCAGGTATGGAAAACTCATGATTTAGTGCAAATTCCAATTATTCTCACAAGAACCATGACTTTTTGACATAATGCTAAAAGCTGAATAATTGCACCATTCATTTAGGAGTGAATACGCAAATTCGTCCTCGAGATTGTAAGCATCGATCAAAATACCATACTTTTGCAAATTGACAAATACATCCTAAAATTGTTAGATGTTGGTTAAATTTGTCAATAGTGGTCAAAATATGTATATTTTTTCCGCTAGAGACTATGATGTGACACGTTAAATGAATATGTGCCTCCTCCACGTTGATCCTACGTCAATGCCACCATATCATGGAGTAATTTGCCTATAGAATTTAGGTATCTCGGAGACTGTTTTGTTAGTACTTAGTTCATTCACACTTGTAAATATTGACAAATTTACCCTGTGATGATTAAATTCATAGACAAATTTGTCCCTGGTAAGTTACATTGGTGTAGGATCAAGTTCAATGTGACATGTTTGGTTAACGTGTCATATCATAGCTTGTAATGATAGATACTAACGGAGAAGCCGTTTTGATTATCATTTTACAATTTTGGGGATCTATTTTCCAATTCGCAAAATTGAGGGACTATTTAACTGATGCTTGCAATTTCAAGTACCAATTTGCCTATTCACCCAATCATTTAGAGTATCAGATAAAACTTGCAAATGACATGACTCTCGCATAGCAGAGAAACCATTTGTATTTGCAAAGCATTGATTATACTCTCGCATTTTTCACATGAACAGGTTATAGTTGCCATAATTTTGGGTGTCAAGCTTGGACCAAACCAAGAATTGTCAAAAAACTATTCAATATCGGTTGTAGTTGTACTTTCTCTATTTGTTCTAGCTTTTGGATGGTCGTGGGGGCCACTGGGATGGACAGTCCCAAGTGAGATATTTCCATTAGAAATTCGATCAGCAGGGCAGAGTATCACAGTTGCAGTAAACCTTCTGTTCACTTTCATAATCGCACAGGCTTTCTTGTCCCTTCTATGTTCATTCAAGTATGGGATCTTTCTGTTTTTCGCTGGCTGGATAGCCGTCATGACCATCTTTGTTGTTTTGTTCCTACCTGAAACCAAGGGAATACCCATTGAGGAGATGTCATTTATTTGGAGGAAACACTGGTTCTGGAAAAGGATACTGCCGGATGATGCAGATAGACTATCCCAGGATTCTGGAACTGAATTAATTAACTTAGATGGACATGAACACGGAGTATAGAACTGATAAGTTTATCCAAATCAATAGAGTTTACCTTTTCTTTGCTGTAAATTAAGAAATTACACGACTATAAAGCTAGTCGCAAAGAACAGTCTAGCTTTTGTTGTATTTGTGGAAAATGATAGTTATATTTGATTGATTGTTCATCCAGTAATCGCAAACATAACAAAAATACTGATTGATTGTTACAATGAGAGATGTTGGTAACTATTTAAAAATCCTATCATTGAATAAATTTCATATAAAAACTTGAATTTGTTCCCTCTTTAGGGACAACCCAAATAGAATGTCTGGAACAGAGTCAGAAGAATGTATTACCTCATTATGCACACCTAATTGGGGGGGTTGCATGGTCAAAGGTCACAGCTTGTAGACTTCAATGACCAATTTGGTTTCCCATGCTCCTAGCCTTTGTACTGCAAAATGGTTGTCCTGTAATGAATTGTTGAGTTACTGTACTACAAAGCTCTCGCTATGACGGTGTACTCATGGTGACTCCATTGAAAATGCAATAAAAGACCAATTTTCCATGGAACTTCAACAACGATCTCCGATTATGTTCAAATTATTAACTGTCACAGAATCCAATTTCCAAGCCGAGATCATGTGAAGGAAAATCAAACAGAACAAGATGATAAAACAAGAATTAAATTCAATATAGTGCTCTTGCTCCTCCGTTAGCCGTTAGTTGCAATTTTAAAATGCCAGCTTTGCGAAATAAAAACTCAATATAACATATAAATGATGTCTTGAGGTTATTGTTCCAAAAATAACAAACAGCCATGTGCAAATTAATTTGCACATGTTAAAAAAACCCTAAAAACAATAGTAACATATTGTGTTGTATGTCCGGAAATAGGTGCCTTTGACGGCCCTAGAAACAATCAAGCAGCTTGGCAAGCATTACAACTTCATACGACAATTTTTGACATTTTATCGATCATTTGGTACACACCACTTAGGATAAAGGATTCACACACACAAAAAAAAAAAAG
>Ga0209282_1001071_pt1 | contig 14488 bp, 6 predicted proteins | sample Mtrugardesep15_FD_187529 | JGI IMG/M metagenome (GOLD analysis project Ga0209282, IMG submission 187529) | Root nodule microbial communities of legume samples collected from California, USA - M. trunc garden sep15 (SPAdes) (version 2) | ecosystem: Host-associated > Plants > Roots > Nodule...
TAGGGTTTAGTAGAACACACCTACTAATTTTTATGTCGGAGTATTTTAACAAAGCTACACCTTAAGGTATATTTAACCACTTTTTAGTTATTCGTTTGCTAAAATACTTCTTCTAAAAAATAAGTGGGTGTATTCTAGCAAATGCCTATATGATTTGCTAGAACACACCCACTTATTTTTTTAAAAGGTATGTTATAGCAACATACACCTCAAAATGTATGTATTAACTTTATAATTATAACTTGCTAAAACTCCACGTGTATATATGCCTATTCTAAATTGATTGACAATAAGCTATCCAGAAGCATGAGAATTGCAAGAGTAAATACAATTGGCCTAATAAATGACTGCCACACAATGTGGGCATTCATATCCATGAATTATTTTGGACTTCGCCACTTAGTTTTGTATAAGCAGGTTTTGAAAAGAAAAATGTGTGGGGGTTTTCACGCAGTATTAATTTATATGTATATGGTTGACAAGCACTCCTCTGCCACAAGGCTACCATTATCATAGTCATAGCTTCTTTTATTATTATTTTTGAAGGAAATTATCGTAGTCATAGCTAAAATTGGTTGTTACTACATGTAGATTATAACTTAGCTTGTCCATGTGTCTTAAATTCTTCACATGATGATCATAATTAAAAAATGAGCTCATTTTTTCCATTGACCTTTCAGGATGTATTTCCATGCTACACATAATTGAAGTTGTAAACATAGCAGATGTTTTAGGCAAATGAGGAGATAGGTTATTTGCATTGTAATATATGTGCATGTTTGGTTCTAAAATTTTAAGAGACAAAATTGATTTCGGATGTGTATAATTAATTTTGGATCAAGTGTTTTTGAGTAGAATTGATTCGATTGAAAGAATTATTTTAACTTAAAACAAAAATTTTAAGATTTTGCCTTTACAAATTATTTAATTTTAGTTTCAAATATTTTTCTTTTGAAAGGTTTAGTTTCTATTTTTGAGGGATTGAAAGGTTTAATTTCAAATATATTGTTCGACCTAATTTTACATAAATGTATCGGAGTATAAATTAATCAATTTATATTGATCTCACCTTTTTTAGGTAGCTAAACAAAATACTATGTCATTGAAAACCCACACTCACAAGTGGAGGAATTGAGACTCGTCATTCGAACCCCAATCAAAACGTTTGAGCTAACAATTTCAAAGTTCTTATCAGTTGAATTAAAATTTGTATACATATTCATTTCACTTTTAGTCGGTATCAATTTATTCAACATATATATTTGTTACTGCAGAACCAAACAACGTATCACGCGGTACATTTACATGAATAGTAATCAGTACTCACATCCTAATTTATTACTATCTTATATAACTAGAAATTACTGCGTGACATATAACTCTTCCTGAGATGATATACAATCTGCTTGAGGATCATGTGCATGTTTCTAGCTAGAGGTTTAAGTGTTTAACTACCAAGAAAAACCGCTTAAAATTACAACGGCGATAATAAGAACAATACCACTACTTCAATTGTCATTTAGTTTGATTAATTAGGATCAGGATCAAGAATACAGTTAAGAAACTAATCATAAGAGTATAGCCTAAATTGGAACAAAGACTAATGAACCCCTAAAAGGCCATTATTAGTTAAAGAGAAACCAAAAGGACAAGCTAGGAAATGTCTATGATGTTGCTTATTCCTACAATAGAACAGACCAAATGCATACGCCAAATTTGGTTGATCTATAAGATATACTAAGGTACTAAGGTTGTATTACACTGTTACTTTATTCGTATACATAAATATATGATATTACATATTATATATTTACATATTATATATGTCTTTACTCTAGCCAGGTGGAGAGAGAATAGAGGTTCCACACTTATAGCTTCACGGCTTTCACCCCTAGGACTAGAAAAATGAAGAACACAAATTAAGGAATTGGATTCCCCCTGTAAGTGTCACGAAATTACAGCTCTCAGTCGTTCAATTTAGATCGATGATTGAATGCAATTGGTTGTGTGATTTCGACCATCTAATTTCAAATCAATGTCAAAGATCGAGTACCGCATAAAACGAGTGTTTGGATTTCGAGAGATAGTGATCAAAAAATATAAGTTCATTTTTATATTGAGTGTAATTAAACTTGTAAAACTTATGTTTTCCACATTGCACCCATCACACTTGATACTATTTGGATCAGGTGTGTAGATATAAACCGATGATAACCTATTAGATAGACTCCAATAAATACATATTAGATTTTTATATTTGGCCTAACTATGCTTACAAAATCAGTTTTATGGCGAAGAATGTCCTATTGAGCTTGGTACATGAATATAAAGGATGGGTGGACTTAAATACCATATTAAATTTTTAAATTGAGTTTAATTCATCAATACAAAACTAACTTAAAATAGAGAGTGAATCTCATTTCAAACTCTTCTTATATCCATTCAAGGTAGCACTAGAATTTGCATAACTAATACATATAGGAGTAGTAGACCAGAAAGAACAAAACAAGATCACCAACTTGTTTGAATTTTGTTAGCTAAGCCCAACTTTGGAGGCATTGTGAAGTGGGGTCCATATGGGAAATTTTGTTCAAGGGTTGAGAGAAAGAGAGTTTGATTACAAGAATTAATATTACAGAATTTTAAACATACAAAGAACCTGGCGGGTTTTTATAAAAGTAATATTAATCCTTTTTGTTTCCAGACAGTTGTGAGGGTCAAAGTTTTGTAGCAAAATGACAATTATATAATAGTCTGTATTTTTGATTGCAGAGATTTCGGTGAAAAAGACATAAACCACACTGTGAAATATAAAGCAGATTCCCTTTATGTCTTAGACTATATAGAGCAGACACCAATGAATACAACATTATGCATAAAAAATAAAAAATACATTGCATTATAATAATGAATATGCCACAAATTAACCTAGCTGTATTCCCCTATAAATTCTTCATCTTAGTATTATATACTCTCAAAAGGTGTTTCTTACCATTCACAACACAAACACGTGCACACTCTCACATAGATGGAGTTCTATGATGGAGATTTCATTGAGGAATTAATGGCTCTAAGAAGAGAAACATATGAAATTACCAATCCATGTCAAGAAGAAAATCAATTCTTCTCATCAACAAGTAACTTGAGTTTTGATCAAAACTCTTTACCATATCTACCAAACTCTTCTTGTAGTCAACAAGTTCCTCAAAGTTATAACAACAATGATCACTACAGTAACACTTTCAATGAAATCTATGGTTCCTTACTTGATGAATCTTCAACACCACAGATTCTTGGTTCATACTATAATAATAGTATTGACACTCCATTTATTTCTCAAGAAGACTTTCCACTGTCCATTATGGGAGAAGAAGATCAAAGTTTCCTTGATGAAGAGCTTCAGAGTTTGGAGCTGCAAACAACATGCAAAATGGAGCCAACACAATCACTTGAAATGCCAGTAGTTTTCAACACTGGTAATGGTATGGAAAGAAAGAACCGATCGAAGAAACTTCAAGGACAACCGTCGAAGAATCTAATGGCTGAAAGGAGAAGACGAAAAAGATTAAACGATCGTCTTTCAATGCTACGAGCAATTGTCCCTAAGATAAGCAAGGTAGGTACATATATGTATTTTTTTTTATAGGTGAATGTTAGTATTTTAGTTGTTATGCCGATCTAATTTGTTTTGTGACAGATGGACAGAACAGCTATACTTGGAGATACTATTGATTACATGAAAGAGCTTCTAGAGAAAATAAAAAATCTGCAACAAGAAATTGAACTAGATTCAAATATGACAAGCATTGTCAAAGATGTCAAACCAAATGAAATCTTAATCAGAAATTCTCCAAAGGTACAAAATTTCACTGACCCTTTTGAAATTAATGTGTGTGGAAGTATCCAATTGTTAATCCTGCATTTATTTTTATTTCTGTGTTTATTTTCTAATTTTTTTTGTTACTTGGCAGTTTGAGGTGGAGAGGAGTGCAGACACAAGGGTTGAAATTTGTTGTGCAGGGAAGTCAGGGTTGTTGCTATCCACAGTAAACACATTGGAAGCATTAGGCCTTGAGATTCAACAATGTGTTATTAGCTGTTTCAATGATTTCACAATGCAGGCTTCTTGCTCAGAGGTACATTAGTTACTACTCCATTGGTTACTTTTTAATTGTCGCAATTGCAGTAAAAATGTGTTTTTATTTCTTCGTCATTTTTAAAGTTCAATGTAACATTACCTAATATTTTGTATATGTAACATTACCTAATAGTATATATATAGTATTTCTTAGTTAGGTAATCAATTGTATTTCTTGTTTGTTGTGCAACAGGAATTAGAGAAAAGGGCTTTGCTAAGTTCCGAAGATATTAAGCAAGCCTTATTCAGAAGTGCAGGGTATGGTGGAAGATGTTTGTGAGAATATATATAAGAGGAGCAATAGCCACAAGTGAACTTAGAATAGTTTTTTCTTCATCAGGATTGATTCAAATGACATGTCTATTATAATGTTTTCTTCATGAGGAAGAGGCTATAATATTATTATTAATATTGCTTGAAATGATGGACTTGTCCTAATGAATCTTGGGCACAATTACCAATCATAAAACGTTCATGTCATGTCTGTGTGAACATGAATATTATCTATGGATGAGAGGGCCTAGTTGTTGCCATTGCCAGGCCCCGTAAGAGTATGCATGTGGAGGCTCAAGCAAAATTGTGAGACATGATAAGAAAGTAAAGTTAGGGTTTTTGTTTCTTTTCTTTTTTTCTTCTTATCACTATTAGATGTCACTTTTCAATTTCTCTATTTGTATAACTTCTATGTATGTTACACTTTTCTCTAGAATGTAAGAATGTGATCTTTAATATTTTACTCAATTTTCACTTTAAAAAGGTAGATAAATTACAAGAGAATTTATTGGGGAAGCAGGAAAAAAACAGAGGACAGGGAATATTCCTAACAGCAACATAATACTATAAAATTAAAAAGATGCAAACATTGGCTAGAAAGTGTGCTATTAATTGAATTCTTACAAACTTGCATGAAACAATGAAACCGTTTTAAAAACAAGTCGTGTTAAAAAGAAATTTTAAGGCACTTCTTAGGAATTTTAAAATTACAGGTATTATGGTTTAGCCCAATTGATTGGTGCATAGTGTGCACTTCTTAAGAATTCCAAATTTTAATATACTTAAACAAATTTTTACTAATTTTTTTAATTTTCAATTTTTTTTAATCGTGCCATACTAGTATTCTTAAGTATAAGTGCATAAACCCACCACAAAGTATACAATTTACATTTAGATAAAAATGACATTACGACCTTATCATCTCCCTCTCTAAGTCTACCATAGTTTATGTGTGGAGTTTTGGGCGACGGCATGTCATGCAATGTGGACTTGGCGATGCGGAGACTTCGTGATGCCAAATCAGCTACGGAAGGAGGTTTGAAGGAGAGTACAGAATTACGACATGAAGTCTGGTTGTATTGTTGCAGCTGAGGATGTTAGGAGAGTGGAGGAGTTTTGATGGTTGCCTCCGTGTGATCGGTGTGTTAGGCTTAACACAGACAATGTATCTAAAGGAGGTAATATTGGTATGGAGGAAGTAGTCATTTGTATTGGGAGATTAATTTTTGTGTGGATGCTTTGGCGAATTTGACTTGTGAAGCTGATTTTCCCTTGCGTATACTTCTCAAATTAGTAGTGTTTTCTTTCAGCTGCTTTAGTTGGTTTTTCGACTACGCGGTTTGTTAAACGGTAGTATTTGATTTTATGGGCTTAGGCGCTCTTGTCATCTAGAAAAACATTAGTCTTGGTGTGCTTAACAAGAACGAAATTAACTACTAATCATTGTATATGGGCATGATCTTGAACTAACCGTATATTGACACCAAAAAATACCAATTAAGCGTGATATATACCTTTCACAGCAAGCAATGCATGCAAATGTAACACAGTCCTCTGCCTCGATCAAAGCAAGATTATACGTCCACTTACCATTTGATGTTCTTTACAAAAATTAGGCAAGTAGAAAACTCGAGACGTAGGCAATATTGGACCCAACTTTTTCTTTACTTTTCTTCATCTTCTTCAAAAGAAGAAGTTGGCAGCACTATTTTTAAAAGTTATTGAAAGACATTGTTTAAAAGCAAAAAGTTATTGGAGTAGTACAGATAGCTTTTATAAAAAGGACTAGGGAGAAGCTTTCTTAATACTTTTTGCAAAGTATTTTTCTGATGGTTAACTCTCAGTGCCAAGAAAATCACCTTGAATGGTTTTACTGCATCCGTCTTAAATTATATGACGTTTTGAACATTTCACACGTATTAAAAAATATAATAAATTTTGCATAGAAAATAAATATTATGAGTTGTTTTACAAAATTGTCTTTAATAAATGATATAGAAAATAATAAATTTTAAAAGGTGTACCTTGAAGGTCCGAATTCAAACTCAACAAAACAAAACGTAAAATAATAATCTAACAAACTAGCTTCTAACCTTTATCATAAAACAAACATTATTAGGTTTACATGATTTATGAATATTGTACTGTAAAAAAAAAAGTTTAACCGCACCACATTAGAGCCTCCTTGGCAATAACGACGTCCTCCCAAGGAAACAACTCAGTTGGTGAATTGAGGGATGAGTCATGAGTATTAATGAAGAGATTTAAAGTTCAAACATTGGAAACTAACACATTATTTGCCTAACATTATTTGCGTATCATGTTAATTTTGAAGGATTAAATAATGTAACACTCGTTAAGATGTAATTTAGATATGTCCAAAGAAGAAGGATGTTAATTTAGATCTGTTTCTAAAATCAAATCAAAATCTCTGACCAACTTTATGTTTTCGAAATTTTCTCTGAATAGACGTTGATATATTAGCAAAGAGGGAGTATAATTCACGAGAATCGTTCTGATATGAGTTGTGACCAATGAAATGACCCTCACGGCTTTTATTTAAGAAACTCGAATGTGAAAAGTGAAAACTCATGTCACGTAAAGCCCCCTAATTTATTTTGTTTTAAAAATGGAAATGATTGTTGGTTTAGTCAATAATAATGTCGTTTTATTACTCACATGTACCGATTTACTACCTTATTTTCTTGCACCTCTAATCCTATAGTTTTGTACTCATACAGTATACTACTGGTAGTCCACAAGCTCTGAAATCAATTAAGTTTGATTCAGAATATATATTGAATCAATCATTGAATATCATGATTAATTTACCAACCAATTAAAAAGAATCATTATGTGGTATTCAGTGGAGATAGTAAGAGCACCAACATTATGTAGTCTTAGTAAGAGCAGTAAGGAATTGAGCTAAGACTACATAGTAAGCAGTAAGGAATTTACCTTGTGTGAGATATCTCAATGGTGATAATGAGATTTTAAAGTATAACCTCATGCATGCTAACTATAAAATCAGGTATTCAATACTCTATCAAATATGAGGTCAACGAATGCAACAACGATAAAAAAAAATTATGGAGAACTTTTGTTGAACTTGTTCCACTTGAGGTTGAGGATACCAATTTATGCCTATAACGATAGATTTTTTTTTCTCTGCGAGTGTTTTCCATTTTAAATTCTAACCATAAAATGTATCAAAATATAAAATATTAATATCCTCAACCTCATTGGTAATTTGGTTTCGACAGATTGGGTTGGGTTCAAAACTATATAATGCTTTCCAACTACTTTTTTTAACGATAAACATTAGTATGTTAGTTGTTAGGTTAGTTTTACTCTCTTTTTTGTTGGGATTTAAACCCTAAACTTTAAACTCTTTAATTTTTAGTTGAAACCAATTGAGCTAACCGACTTTTTAATGCTTTGCATCCTTGATTTTCAACTTTTTGATAGCGACAGAGACCTAATGCCTCCACTCCATTTTGATAGCACGACGGAAGTGTCAAAAGAACTTGATCGAATCATTACCATTTAAGAACCACGGAATCTGCTTCAATGTGCAATTGAACCAATTCTTATTAATACCATAAAATAAGTGTTGTTTTTGAATCACCAATAAAAGGGTTTGTTTTGGAATGAATATTTGCTTTTCAAAATTTCACCTTTATCCCCTAAAAAAAAAAATCACCTTTATAAGCACCCGTGCTTAACACGTACTAGACTACTATGGTGCAACACTTAATCAATAATGTGTACCATTGAAAGTGGACGGCTTTCTTTATCGGGATAAATTAAAAAAACATGATAGTATGAAAAAATGTCTAAAGATGATTAGTATTGTATTTCAGGTCAGATAATGAACCCTTCTTTTTAAAGTCATGAGAAAAAAAATGTAACAAAAAAAAAGTCATGAAAAAACAAATTTATAACTTTATCGATGGACATACTATTATGCATCTTAGTTGCCCACGCTCATTTTTTAATAAATTAGTCACTTAAAGATTGTTGTTGTCATTTAAAATATTTACGTGACAACTGTTAATTTGTATCTATTTTTTGCCTAATTAACGAGAATAACAAAGACCATTTTTTCGAAACATGATGTTTATAGAATCCAAAAATAGATTTTAATCTGGATTTGAATCTAACTTTATGCATACATCAACAATAAACTTTGTCATTTATTTGAATCTTACAAGATTGAAGAGATTTATTTTTGCAGTTGCATGCAAAAATGCCTAGTTTACATTGAAAAAACTAAAAAACTTGAAAGTATAAAACAAATTTTCAGTTTAAATTTTCTTTTCTTTATAGATGAATTAAACATTATGGAGTTCTTTCATGCAAGGCAGGGTCGGACCTTGGGGTGTGCAAACCGTTCAATGGAACTGGACCTCTCTAAGGTATGGGCCTCAAAAAAAATATAGCTCGGTAGTACTACTAAGTGTTAGGTGTGCGTTTTTTTTGGGATGATGATTTGAGGTTTCTCATGTATACGGTGAGGGTCGTTCCTATGAAATAGGAGGCTCGGCTCTCTATTTAAAATAGGCCCCCTGGTATAATTAAAATGCAATTTTTTTGTGTAGCTTAGCTTCATTAAAAAATCTTAATCAGAAGAAATTCTAAACATGAAAGGAAATAAAAAAAATTAAGTAAAATTTACCTAATAGTGTTGTTTGGATTTGTCACTCATTCGTTGTGGAAAATGAGAAAATGAATGATTTATGCAAAAAGAAATGATTTAGGTGATTCTTTCAATGAAATAGTTTTTTAAATTGACTGATTAAGTGATTATACAAATTGGGGGTGGTTTGATAACACCATATTTATGTCCAGAAAAAAGAATTAGACTCTAGAAAAATCTCAAACGTGTACTAAAAAAAGAAAATGAAGTAACATATTTTTTTTATTTAAGTAAGGGGTGGGTATTATACTTAAATTTATTTTTTGAGGCCCATATCATTTGGAGGCTCGGTGCAGTTGAGCACCTTGCACTCTCCAAGGTTCGGCCCTGTATACGGTAGTGATTTTCACCTTTGGGTGTACCGCATATATTCGACACCTTGTATTTATCTTTTAAAAAATTTAAATAGAACATTGTTCTTTAAAAAAAAAATATTTTATTACGGACCTCTTTTCACTTACAAAACCGAGCCTTCGACTTCGTAGGAACGACGCTGATGCAAGACATATTGTTTTAAAAAGAAAATAACTAGTGTGGAACATAGAGTTCCTTTAATTATTAAGAAAAAGTTTATGCAGTAATTGATTATTTCAAAATATGAGAATCATAGTTTGATAAAAAAATAAATAATAATAATTGTTGAGAAATGAGAATCATACCTGACATAAAAAATTATGATTGTCATTGTTATGAATAAAACAAATTTTGCCGTACGAAACGTAAAATGTACCTCCACCACTGCTAGACCAAATTCAATAGGACTCGCATCATCATTCATCAATTAACATTAACGATAAACATGTCAAACTCCACTCACAAGTAAGTGCGCACTATCAACAAGCCAATAAATTAAAAAGCAAATTCGGTCACACTTTTTCATGGTTATTAAAACCTATTATTCTTTGTAATGTTTCATTCATTCAGGTGAAATGAGAGTCAAAACAACAGACAAAAATGGAAATTGAAGACACACCATACATTGGATTCCCATTGGGTTTAGCTCTTCTTGTTTTCTTGTTATTCTTCATTTGTTGTTTCTTTTGTTGTTGTTTATATTGGGACAAACTCCAATTTTTATTTCCATCTTCTGTGGTTAATGTTATCAACCCACAACCTCGTATGCAAACAGAATTTGCTTCCTCTCACCACAAACCAGGATTTCCTGTTTTGGTAATTACTACACTAGCTAACATACATAATTCAAAACTTGGCTATTTTTTTGTGTGGAAACTAATGTGATTTGTTATTATTGTGTTTAGATGATGAAGGAGAATCATGGTCAAAGCTTGCCTGTGTTGATGCCAGGAGATAAGGTTCCAAAATTCATAGCTTTGGCATGTCCATGTAAGGCTCCAACGGATGAAAAAATCACAATCCACGTGCAGAATGAATAGTTAATGTGTTGATAGGCTGGGTTGGGCTCTGTTATGTATAGTCTCTTTCGATTCAAGTGTTGATATTTTTTTCCCGTAGTTTCCTTGCACTATAGTTAATGTGTTGATATTTTTACTAAACATCACAAATGATATACTCAAATTCAAATTAGGGGGGTCGATTATTAATACTCCCGCTTTACTTTTCTTTTTCTTACTAGCCTATATTTTTTGAAAGTTTATTTTTAGAGGTGTTGGTTTTTAAGATGCATTTTACTCTCTAAACAAAAACTTTGTCAATTTCTACTATCTGAAAATAAACTTCTGAAAACCTAAACTTATTATTTAGTGCTCATGTTTTTGGCCTTTTTTTTTCCGTCAAAAAAGAATCCATCTTAAGAAACAGAAAGAAAAACCCACACAAGATAGGCCACGGGTCTCAAAGAGAGACAAGAACAACAATGGACCCTTATGGCATTTTCAAATGAGACTATGATAGTGTTGCACCTTATATTTGTTGGAATTGAACACACGATCAAAATCATAGAGATTGTTGTAATACGATAATTTGTCTATCTTGGATGATTGAAGGATTCATAAAGAGACTTGAGAGAGATTCGCGTCGAGAAAATTCTTATGTTTCTTATGATGAACAATGTTTTCTATATTTTGATGTATATTTAATCTAATGGGATGACTAGATTATATAACTTATCAGTAGAGACATAAACTTCTAACTAAAAGAACAACCTAAATCATCACAACTCTTTCCCAATACAGTTCAACAAAGTATTTATTTATAAAATATAAATTAATATAATAAATGAAAGAACATTTTAATATTTGATATAATATTTATTTATATTTTAAATAATTTATTAAAATTATCCACTTGAATTATTTTAATTAATATTAAAATTAAAATATATATACAAATCATAGTAGAAATATATCAAATATCTATAATAGCACCTGTCATCAAAATAGTATAAGAACACGAGATTTAACAATGCAAAAACTGAACTCTGATAGAAAAAACAAATCATACTGCTAAACACTTATATTTCACATAAGTCATGAAATATAGATTACCTTATATAATTAAAAATGTATAATCTAAGAATGGTTCGTGCATTTAAAATGCTATAATAAGATATATGATTATAAAGTGACGGCATTTCATACATATCTCATGAAATATTAAGTGGCCTAGACGTGCTTTCAACAACTTTGAAATGAGAGATTAAGTTCTTCAACTACATAGCTTGACAAGTAGTCTCATATCAAGCAACAAATTCATAGAAAAAACATGTTCAGATTATATAATATAGATTGTATTAGCACAAAGATTGAAATTGTTTGTGACATGGATAATCGGTTTAAAAACCATACTAACCCACTATTTCAATATGTTTTTTATGTTTCAGGGTCTTGAAGGTGCACATTTTTAGTTCAAAAAAAAAAAAAAAAGGTTTTGAAGTGACTATGTCAGTTCCCTTCGAAACATGCCAAAAAATTAAAAAGAAAATTAAGGAACAATACTCACATAGAAGGGCTATTTGACCCAAAACAAAAAAAAATTGTTAGATTAATATTTTACTCCTTGTATGAATTTGAATCCAAGACCTCTAAACCATTTTCGTTTAGCTCAAACCAGTTTAGTTATTTAACCCCCACCTCACTTATTATAAGTATATGTTTGCAAAATAATAATTTCACCACATAGAAGGGTAAATTTCTACCCACCACTTGACCAAAATAAAAATAATAATTCAAAACTGTTTACAAGTATATGTTTGCTGGTTCGGATTATATAATATATAAACCGAGGCAAAATGGAAATTTTGGAGGCACATGAGAAGTGAGTAGTGTGAGAAAAGAAATGAGTCTAGACTTTGACGCCCATGTAATTAAAAGAACACACGGAGGCCCAAAAAAAAGGAAATGAGGCGGCAATTGGAATTCAACGTGACGTATATAAATAGGCTCTGCAAACCAGAAGAAGGAGAACGTTTCAATTTGGAAGAAGAGAGAAACAATGGGAGAGCTTTTTGAAGTGAAAGTAGGAGATTGAAGTCTTGTAGCAATAATTTGTCTCCAGTTAGGTTAGTCTTTCCTCATAGTTTCATGATTTTTATTTTTAATCCTGTGCTCTTCTTCACGCTAAATCAACTTATAGGGTATAGGTGGATCTTGCAAGTTAAGAAACCTTTTATGTTCTGGTTTCTAATATCAATTTCACTTATTATTTCAATTCGAACTTTATAAATTTGAACTTTAGGTATTGGTCATGTTTTAATCTGTCGTTGTAAAATTATAAATTTGAACTTGGTTTGCTGTTCAAGTGTGAACCTACGTGGAATGAACTTTGAAGTTCTTAAATTGGAGATGTTGAAATTGTCATACACAAGAGGATTTGATGTTGAAACACTTTGTGTGAACTCAAAGAGTTGTCCTGGGTTTTTGCAACTGTTATTGGAATCTTGTTGTCATGTCACAGAGAAGCATAAGTGCATCCTAGTCGGCTCGATCATATTTTCACGGCCATCATTGAGAAAGATAATTGTTCCTCCTCGTTATCGTTCCAATGACATAGAGAAGGAACTCTTCTTGAGTCATGTATCTATTCTACTCTTCTGAAATTTGAATTCTAAAATGTAAATGTTATGTTTTCCAATTTATTTCTCTGAGAAATTAATTTGCAGAATAAATTTGTGTATAGGCTCATCAGTGATCAGTCTGTTCATGATAATTTTTTAAGTTAATGTGTAATGCATGCAATAGGCGTGATGGTATCCCTTGTTGATTGGTAGATATGTTTCATGTTGAATTTTAGATTTATTACATTGTAAGAAGAGATTCAATTTATTTTAGAACTGACATGGTAATTTTCAGAGTTCCAGATTCACAGGTGCTTTCGCTTTTGTTTTATTTTAGAGTATTCCTTTGAAACTATCTTTGATGATGATATCATTATGTTACACATGGAATTTATTTTTTGCTTGGAATTAAATAGCCTATGAGAACAAATATTGTTGATTTTAGGAAAAAAAATTAAGCATAATCTACCAGAAGAATTGTAGGTTTCCGGTTCTTTCAGGTTCAACGATATTGCATAACCTGGTGTGCAACTATGCATTAGCCAGTACTTTGGTTTATTTTGGGGAAGTTTCAGGTCTTGTTCTAATCCAGTTGAACAAGCTCATGATTTTCCAGTTAGTGCTCGTAGTATTCCACCTCATGCATAACTTCAAATCCTTACTAAGTCCTAGTGACTGAAGGGTCTCACAATCAGTGATAAGGTTTCCACATAGAATTAACTTATATAAAGATGTAAGCTTGGCAAAACTCTTAGGTGCGTTTGATTTGCTTGAAGATAAATACTTGGCATAACAACACAAGACAGAACAACAATGACAAATTTTTATGGTATTAAACATCTTTTTGTCTTGTACTATATTTGGTGGACAAAATGTTATTTTTGTATTTTAGACAATTTGTTCTCTGGACAAAAAGTTGTGTCGTGGTTTAGCGAGGGACAAAAATTTCAGTTTTTGTTCGGTCTATTTCCCGTGCAGTTTTAAAATCAAACACAGTATAACTAAACTTTCATAAATTGCTCCACAGAGTACAAATAAGCAACGATGAATAACTGTGACAAATTAAAAAATTCTCTTCAACAAGAAGCGCCCCTCATTGGTGTTCTGTCAACAGGAAAAAGACACTGAAATTTGTCTTCTTTCTTTCAGCTTTCCCATTTCAACACAACTAGGAGCAAGGCCATGTTTGCTTAATAATACTTGGTCATTGATGGGCTATGCGTATATATTATGCAGCATTTTGACAAAGACTAAATGTCCATATTGAAGTTTATAATCTGATGTTGAAATGATATGTGTTTTCAATAATTGAAGTGTTTCTACTTTCTAGGCACCAAAGTTTGTACAATAAGCAAGATTTTCAAACTCGCTAAAATCGCACGCTTAATTCATTGCCAATAGATAC
>Ga0209282_1001075_pt1 | contig 14473 bp, 7 predicted proteins | sample Mtrugardesep15_FD_187529 | JGI IMG/M metagenome (GOLD analysis project Ga0209282, IMG submission 187529) | Root nodule microbial communities of legume samples collected from California, USA - M. trunc garden sep15 (SPAdes) (version 2) | ecosystem: Host-associated > Plants > Roots > Nodule...
AAGCGGTTCTTGTAAAGAGCGCTAACTCTGACTCTAATGAAAGGCCTTAAGGAACGTAGTCTTTCTTAGTCCAATAATGGAAGACTTTCTACCATTTCATAAGGAAAGCAAAGGCAGTGGGCGGGTCTCAAAACCCTGAATAAAATCAGATAAGAAGACAGGTTCTGCCGGCCTGACGAGGGAGAATTTCCACTACAAACTATCCTCGGTCTCTACGACTGAAACAAGTGACTTCACTCTCTTCCTTTTTTCTGTGAGATTCTCTCTCACTCTTTCTTTCGGGCCGGAACAGACTTGAGTCATTGATATCCGGGCCGGGTCCTTTAATCAACAAGGCAGCTTTCCGGTCAGTCCAGTGTTGTTTACCGGATCGTCTCAGACGCTTAGTGGGGGCAAGCCTACTCTTTTGCCGCTTTTGTCTGCTTCATTGACAGATCGGTCCGGAGTGAGAGAAAGAGCAGTGGATGACCCAGATGGCCTGATTGAGAAGGACTTTCAACTAACTCAAAGTGATGGAACAAGACAGTACGGGCGAGACTTTCTTGATGCGGAGTTGTGAATCTAAAGAAGAAAGTTCAGCAGTCCAGGCGGGAGGAGCTCTCATTCCAGTAGTTCCGGAAGCGCATCAACGACTTTCCGTCTCTCGGCAGTAGGGAGCGTGAATGGATTCAGATCCAGCTTGAAACCTCCCTAACGCCCTATGAATGTGCTGTGGAATCCCATTCGTATTCTTCCTCAAATATGTAACTTATCCTTTATCTGATTGCAACCTATTGATCGGATTTACGATGCGCGGATATCTTCACTAATGATTCCACCTCCTACGTCCTTCCTCGTCTCTGGGTGCCTAGGTATCCACCATAAACCTATCCTCGTTTGAACCGAGCCCTTAAATTATACCAAATGAGCATAGAAAGAAGGGTAGGTAGACGCCCATAACGAGACTTAGGTGATCCTATCTCTCTTATAGAGAGGGAGAGAAAGAGCTCCATTGAGCCACACTAGAATCTACTACCAACCTTTAACACTTGGTCGAGCAAGTCCATAACTAGGCCCTTAACAGAACCAGGAGGAAAGATTCACTATTAATATTCTGGGTAAGATCTTCTCTTGTGGAAGATAGGAAGGCACTAAGACCCGCTAGAAGGACTCTAAGGGATGAAAGCTGTCCTAGTGAGATGTACAGAAGAGTTAAATATAATGCTAGCCCTGAAATTCCTATCTTTGGGATATTAACTTATACCAGAGGACACCCTGTGACTTGCCAATAGGCGTGGACAATACCGGAATGAGACTGGGAGTTCTATTTCCTTTATGACTTAAGCCTTGCACCTTACACTAAACTTAATCTCTTGCACGCGCGTATAAGAATACAATCCTGGCTATTACTTATTCTTGATAGCACAGGAAAGAGAGATTCCTTGACTTCATAGCTACGCACCTTGAAAACAGACTTTTCTTATCAGAACATCATATCATCGGTTATACTATCCTGGAGTAGTTTTATACTATCCTGGAGTAGTTAGAGTAGTACTTGCTAAAGCTAAACCCCAGTCTACTAGATAAGCGAAGTAAAGAAGTGATACAGATGCTATGGTTTTCTCTCCTTTTTACAGAAGTCAATTCCTCCCGCTTTAGAGAATCGCGGAAGACTGAGTTAGGGTAAGGTATAAAGTCCAATCAATCTACAACTACCATATCCGATTATTCGCTGTTGTCGACTTCTGCAAGTGAATCATCCTTGGTTGGTGAAAGCACTAACTTAGATTCTGCGCGTGAAAGTACATGTTCAGATCCAAATTATCAAGTAGAGCGCCCCTAGGTATTCTCTACCTACCCACCTGTGTCTCCATCTCCGGCCAAGGCCAACCGAACTATTCATCTTTCTTTCCATCCCCAACCAGCAACTGCAAATGAACACCCGCCTGCATAACCTTTCTCCGTTCTGTAGAAATGGATTGCGAGTTGAAACTTTGCTTGCCCACGAACAGTACTGGCTCGTCAGCAACTTAGATAGACGAATCTTCTCTTATCCTGCGCCTTCCCACAAATCCATAGAAGAATCCTGCTTGGAGTGAGAACTGCTTGACGGGTGGGCCTGGCCTATCGCTTTGATCTTTCTCTTCAGCTCTCAAGAGCTCTTCTAGAGTAATATGAATGTGCAGCTCCTTCTCTATCTTCTATCGACGCAGCTCCTGAGACTAGTGCTACTCCTAGTCTCCACAGAAGACTTGCTAGCGGTATTTAGTCAAAAATAACTTTAGCCCTCGCCATGTAAACTGAGAGCCTAGGTACCCAAGATCAATGATTTTGTTTTCAATCTTTAAACTTCCCACATCTGAAGAACGCTTTCAGACTCTCCATAGGTTTCGCATAGAGAGCAATCAATAAGCACTCGCTCTTCTTCTCCCTTCATATGAACGAACTGAGAGTCATCCTGAAGGACATCCACTTATATTTCTTTGCTCTTCCACAGGACCACCTTCTTGCTTCCCGGCAGTCTTTCTAATATTGATTACTTGATAAAGACTACTCGAATGAAATACCTGCCCTTGCTTGCTCGCTCCGGTTAGTTCATACCAAATCTGATCTCCTTTCCTTGCCCCCCCAGCGGCGGGTATTCTTAATCTAAATGCATACAATAGAATAACAACTAGGATTAAGTAGCTTCGCTTAGTAGAGTCCTGGCTTCCTTAAGTAAGGGTATCCCTAATACGAGATCTGAAAAAGGTTCTTAGATGAAGGCCGGATAATAACACACTATATAACAGGGGCTATCTTTCCTACCTTACAACTCGCATTCTTAACTCCCTTTCTCATAACCACTCTAGTGAAGATTGATTACCGGCTAAGGACTCCCTTCTTTTAGCTGGGTTTGTGTTTATATAAGGACTTCAAGTAATAGTGGATAAAGACAACTGCTCGTCCATGCTAGCTTGCAGCGGGCTGTGTATATACATGCATACAATACAAGAGGAACTCCCTCTGCCCTTCACCCATCAAAGTCCATACAGGGAACCTCTGTCTCTGACTCCCGGGAGAGGTTGATAGAGATGAGACTGATCCGGCTGCCATTTCACGTCGTTTCTTCAACGGTAGCAAACAAGTTGTTAAGCGCTGTTGGTGCTTTCCATTTTATCCTCAAGTCTGACTTCCGTAATCATATTGACTTCTGGTAAAGCTTCTTCACAGTTGAATTGTTGTGGCGCGAATGAAGAGGAGTTAAGTTCTCTGGCTATATTCCGCTGATACCGAGCCGGTTCTTTTATTCCTCCGACTCGTCAGTGGGGGGGTTTGGAAGGGCTTTGTTACCCGCTTGTCAATGAATTCTTGGTGTAATACGTAAATTCTTGGTGTCAGAGTTGTTCACTGATCAGTCTCATCCGTGTAAGAATTAGGAATTCCTCTTCCAACTCGTCCCGGAATGGGCGTTATGGCAAAGAACAAGAAGAACACCAAAGGAGGAATTTGTCCAATAGTAACAAATGGTGCCTCCACAGGTTGACATCCGATCCAACCTAGTAGTAAGCGATCCGCCAAAAGCAACCAAAATATTCCTTGGTGAATAGGGCGAAAACTTGAACTACGCACGTACATACTTTTAAAAAAAGGTAAAGCCAACAGACATATAAAAACAGGTGCTATTGCGGCTACACCTCCCGATTTGTCAGGTATACTACGAAGAATGGCATGGATCGGTAGGAAATACCATTCCGGCACAATATGAGGCGGGGTGGGCATCGGATTAGCAGGTATATAATTGTCGGGATGCCCCAAAACATTAGGAGCATAAAAAATCCAAATGGAAAAAAAGATAGCAAAAGCTACCCAACCTACTAGATCCTTTACATAAAAATAAGGGTAAAAAGAAATTTGATCCATCTCTGAATGTACACCCAATGGATTATTTGATCCATATTGATGCAATGCGGCCAGATGAAGAAGACTGGCGCCTACTAAAATAAAGGGGAGTAAATGATGAAGACTAAAAAAACGATTTAAGGTGGCATTGTCCACGGAGAAACCACCCCAAAGCCAAGTAACTATGGTATCTCCTACTACAGGTATGGCGCTAGCTAAGCTTGTAATTACTGTAGCTCCCCAAAAGCTCATCTGACCCCAAGGTGGTACGTATCCTGTAAAAGCTGTCACAATCATTAATAGGAAGATTACAACTCCGAGACACCGAACAAATTCCCTAGGACTGCTATAACTCGCATGATATAGACCACGAAAAATATGAAGGTGAACCACAATGAGAAACATACTTGCCCCATTAGCATGCATATAACGGAGCAACCAGCCCCCTTCAACATCTCTCATAACGTGTTCTACGCTGTTGAAAGCTAGATCCACATGAGGTGTGTAATGCATAGCTAAAAAAACGCCAGTCACTATCTGAATTACTAAACAAATACCAGCTAACGAACCGAAGCCCCACCAATAACTAAGATTGCTCGGGGTTGGATAATCTATCAAATGTTGATTAAGTGTGGAGGATATAGGTTGTTTTAGAAGAGATAATCGTTGGTTCCTTATAGTCATAAAAATCTCTTTCCTATCGTGACAACTCTTGTTCCCCCACCTTTTTGGGGCCTTGCGCAGCTTTAGAAAGGAGACAATTTCATAAAGTCACTCTCTCCAACCTTTTCTATCTATCCTTAGAAGTTGGGCGAGAGAAAGTCAATATGATATTTGCGTTGGTTTTTCCAACTAAACTAAGCACTTTTTTTCTTTATGGAAGGCTCAGCCCCACACTCTGACTTCAATGATGGGAACAACCCCCGCACTCTGGCGCTCCAATGAACAAAAGTTCTCCGCCTTACTTAATTTAGAATAGTGGTCGATCCCTCGGGAGTTACATTCGTAACTTAATGTTATGTTCACGCGGTGATATTATATCCAAGAGTACAACCCTGTACGTAGTCTATGTCTGGGGAGCATACTTGACAGGAGATAGACACAGGCGGTAGATAGGTCCCCCACTTCGATTCCTGCCCCGTTAGCATCTCCGATCCGAGATAAGGGATTACTCCGTTAGGTCTTTTCGGTCCGGAGCCGGCCGGTAATGGACCTACTTACCTTGCTTGTGGACCAGCTGCGGAGCTAACCCTTTTTTATGGGTTTGGCGGTTGCTACCAAGACGATTTCTTTATGCCCATCAAAGGACCTCGAGATGCTAATCCACGAAAAACGAGACGAGAAATTCGAAAGAACTCATATACGGAACGAGGGCGACCCGTGGAAATACATCGGTTTCTTACTCGTGCAAAGGAACTATTTCTCGGCAATCTCGACAACTTATAACGAAGTTTGTCCCGCATATCACTAGGAAGATCGGAATCTTTACAAAAGGCTTTATAAAGCTTTCGTCTCAATTCATATTTAGCCGCGAGCAATCTGCGTTTGTGATCTCGTATATTTCGCTTCTCCGACATATCTTACTGAGTTTCTCCCTCATCTTTTTGCAAAAAGCCGCTCCACGGTGGTAAAGTCTCATATTGTGTGTTGGCCGAAGTTACAATAGTCACATTGAACCCTCGAATATGTTCGAAGATCTCGAAATGATCTTCCAGTTCCGGGGAGAATTCGCAAAACTCCGTTTCCATCGAGAATTGAATGGAGTTTTCCCGTATTTCGACCGGAGAATCTAACAGAGACATTACTGTCGATATTCTGACCGAAAAATTAGACATTCCATGCCCTCGGAGAGTGCTTTGTCGTGCTAGGTCACTGACATATCCTTTGTCTTTTTTTGACCCCAAGAATGGATTGGATCGAAACGACTTTCCTGTCGAACCCCTTTGTGTCTGTATTAATTTCTGACCGCGCGGAATCTCCATAGCCAATTTTCCATTTTTAATTATTAAATCATAGGGTGCCTTAGGTACTAATCTTATTTCACACAATCCAGGAACTTCCATAACGTTGGCGTGATTCAGTTTGAGCAACGGATCCTGACGTGATACATCTTCGTAATGAAAATTGAGTGGAAACATAGTGATTGATTGAGACTAAAAAATTCCCTCCAGACAGAAAGAGAGTCTTTCCTGCACGGAGTAGTTCATAACGAAAGTGAGATGTGCTTGGTTGTTGACCAACAGAAAGGATGCATGGGAAAAAGACCAAAGCTATCAGAAAGACTAAGATGGATAGAAAAAAGAGGAAAGCAATCCATGAACGCTAAAAAAAAGGGCCATTCATGGATTCTATTTCTTTGACTATAGCATCAAAATAGGTACTAGCCGACCCACGGTCGGTCAAATCTCTTTGAATCAGAGAAAGCTTTCTATTTCTATAATTTATATTAGATATTAGACATCTCTCTATCTAGGGAAAGAGTCCCGCCTTCGATGCTTAACTTAATAAGTACCGAATCCAAGTATAATCCTAAAAAAATTCTATACATCATAAAGACGAAAAAGACCCTTTGCCACTTCCTTTTTTCGTAGCTTAAAAGGCGTCCCTTTCTATTATTTTGATATGCCCTTCCTTATTTATGTCGCCTGAATGCTAGACTCTACCAAGTAAAGCAACTCCAACTGTCACTGCAACTGGCTCGCAAACTATTCCTGCTTAGGGATACAACCTATGGCAACTCCCAATGGCTGACTTACTCCACTCCAGCATTGCCTTAACTTGCTTGTTAGCCTTAGGGACTCTAACCCCTAGAAGTCGAACTCGCTCGCAGGTAGGAATAAATGGAACTCCATGTAAGCTTTCTCCAATTGGCTCACAAGAAACAGGCTGGAACGGGAAAGAGATGCCACTCTATTTGTAAGGGCAATAACAGGTACTGCTACGAGGGCTCCCACCCCTTTTATGCCCGTCGCCTGTGTTGAACGGGATATATTACATTAAAAATGGAGCCTTTGAGTAGTAACCACGTGTTGACACCCTTGTTGGGGGATGAAGTCTTAGTTAGCGAGATTAGTGCGTTAGGCCCAATTAGACCCAGGGGCAAGCAACGCCTAGCCAATTTCCAAAATGTAGAAACAACATTGGCATTGCCCTAGAGACGTTTAGCTCTGAATGCACTAGTGGAATGCCATAAGAAGGGAGAGTTGACTTCCGTAGTTCTACACAGTCTAAGTTGAATCTCCAAGGCGCTATATTGTAATTGCCTCGTGCCTTATGGACACTCAGGGCTACTCAGTTGTTGAGGAATGGATGACAGGGATTTCTAACTTCAGTGCGCGATCTTACGGTGGAAACTCGAGCACTAGAAGATGCTTATATCATTCAGGATTCCCAGATATGTTCCCGGAGGAATTACCGATGCCTCTTGAGTGAGTAGTAGAGTTTGCTATCGTTTTGGTTCCGAGAGCGGGACCCACTTATAAGACCCCCTATGGAAAGGTATAGCAAGTGCATTGAACGAGTACTAGAGACCGATCATCTGATACTTACTGGGAAATAATCTTGAGCATCAGAATTTATGTTTGGGACCGGTATATGATATGTACCGATGATTGAATGAAGCTACTATTAAGGACATGTAACTGCTATTTAGAATATATATATGACTTATTCAATCAGGCTAGGTTCAAGTAGAGTGATGTGCAAAAGTCGACCTTCCGAAATGTGTAATGTTATTTCGAGTTCATAGTGGTGTCATATGATCAGACCAACGCCCAGTGTTTCGTGGACCTTATGGATGAGGTGTCCAAGCCCTTTTGGCTACACGCCAGGTTATGTTTATAGATGACGATCTAGTGTACCCTCTTGATTTGGCGACGAGCGAAATTTGTTGAGTGGGGTCCTAGAAACCAGGAGACAGGAAGGATTCTGTGTTAGTTTAGCAAATGCGAATTTCGACTCGAGGGAGTCCCGTTCATGGGACGTGTTGTATCTAAAAAAAGAATTGCCGTAGACCCCCAAGAAGACAGAGGCGATAGTAGAATGAATGGACCAGACTGACTAGCAGCAGTGATACGATAGGCCATTCGTGGAGGAGTCCTCCGAACCTTCGGCACCGTAGTGGCCGATCGTTTAGTATAGTATGCAAATAAGTTAAGACCCCGCACCAAAGGCCTACTGGGTTATTACCACACTTGCCTATCCTATGTGGAAATAAGAGCACCTAGCGACGGTTTTCGTTTCAGGTTCACCCCGTACGGTGAAGGGGTACGATCCTATTTGTTTGGGCATTGTAAATAGAGAGACCAAATCAACGCTTTTCCTCTCATTCAAGACCCGCACGAAGGATTCAATGCAATTTGAGTTCTTATCTTTCTTATGATATTAGCTGTAATGACAAATCTCTTGAAAAACGAAGACCTTGACTAGTAGCCGGCTGACTTACGAATACCAGAATCTCTAACATAGGGCTTTCTCCGGCCTTCTCTAATAGGGGAAAAGCATTGGCATTCTATTAAAGCGGCGCAGTCAGAAAGTAAAGCAGGAGGCAGAAGGTGGGAAAGGAGAGAGGGAAAGCGGGCTCCTTTCGTTTGTTTCGGAGATGAGATTGCATTGGATAGGACAGCTTTTTAGTTCTTAACCTCTTTTTACTGCTTGGTTAGAGTACTTACCGGTAGTCCTTTTTATAGTCAAAGTGTTTTCATAAGTAGCAAAAAAGGGATCCATTTACTAAAGTAATAAGGGGCCAGCAAACGGCGAGATAGACAGAAAGCTTAGGATAGCAGAAGCGAATAGGCTTGTTGGTTCTAGGTAAATCAAAAGCAGGTTATAGAGCGATATAAGGTCTTCTCCTCCCATCGAAGTTATAAAGCCAGTTACTTGTCAAGTAAGTAAAATCCGTAAAATCTATCCAGTTCGTTTCAAGCCTAATGAAAGAGAAAGCAACCAAGGAAAGCCTCGCCTTATCTCACCTGTTAGAAGCGAAACAGGAAGGTTTCTTAAGGGAAGGAAGAAGGCACGCAAGTTCCATCGTTGGATCAGTTAAATAAATTAGCCAAGGGCTAGTTCTCGGGTTAATAAAAGGCATAGTAGGGAGTCCCCAGTGGATTGCATAGGCTTACTCGGAAATTTAGCATCCTTCCATAAGATATAGTTAGTTCTCCTATTAGGAGAACGACTTAATAATAAGACTAACATATATAACGTTACTAGGTAGGAGCTGCACTGTTTGGCTTTTATGGTTGGGAAGACTTCGCAACAGGTCCTACGTAGATGCCCGGCAGCTTCAACAATTCTTTGCTTTGTTTGGGCTCTACTTATACGGCAGCCTTATAGCATCGAGTTCACTCATCCATGCCATTCTATTGGCACTCACACCAGGACATTTCCACGCCTCAACCCATGTGATTAAAAATGACAGACTTCTTACACTAGCGATCTAGCTAGGCCTTCTAGATGACTTACTCGCCCATAAAGATAAAGGGGGGTAAGGATTCAAGAACTGCAGTAACTCAAGGAATAATTAACCTCAGTAGATACTCGAAGATAGCCCCCTCAACTACTTAGATCGCCAACTACTCAATCAGAGAGTCAAACAACCAACTCTTTCTTCACCACCAGCAGCGGATTCGATGCTATACTCCTTAGTAGAACTAGGCAAGCTCCCCCTTTTGGCCCTAGAAAAGCTAGCTTTATTTTTCCTTCGCAAAATGTATAAGCCAAGTCTTGTTCTGGTTAATAATAAGAGCCCCCTTAGCCGATGAAAACAAACAAGAAGAGACATTTTAATTATTATAGCGGGGTTTTTCAATTCAACCGAAACTCCGAAGTCAGATTCCTGGATGCCCCACCTGGGGAAATCCCGGGCACTCACTCAAGTCAACCCTGACTGTCTCTCTCTCCCTACCAGATAAACGAGTGGATTCTCTTTGGCGCGGAAAGTGAGCTTAGTTTCTTCGCCTCAAGTCAGGCTTGCTTTCCTCTCTAGTACATTAATTTTATTTAATCTCCCTACTGTGCTGTAAAGACAGACTCTGTCCCTTAGTGAAAGCGAAAAAAAAGGGCCATTCATGTGAGAGTTGCAAGAATCGGAGGCTGCTTAGAATTAGGAGTCTGACCTTTACCTTTCTTTGGTGCATTCGTCTCTAAGCTCTAAGTAAGTTCTTTCTTTACGAAGAGGTTCTTTTCTCAATGTCATTATCTCCCCTTCCTCGCCTCGGTAAAGTAACTAATACCACTCTCGATCTCCTCTAGGGCAAAATAAAAGTAAATTAGTCCTTCTATCCCGAATTGCTAGTCTTACTCTTTTACCTTATTATCTTATTTCACTAGTCTCAGGGACATCTCTTTACATCCGGCCATTCCGTCTTACCTTTTTAATGAACTCCTAATGCCGAGATAAGGCATTGATATGTATTATTTGGTTTTGCCTGCAAGGGTATAAGAAGAAGTAAGGAAAGCACAGCTTTGGCTTTACCGGGATCTCTCCTTGGCTTACTGGACTTCCTGCTTGACTTCTTTACCGAATTACCGGATTGCTAGCACAGGAAAGAGGGAGAGAAGGAGTGTAATAAATTTCAAACCTGATTCCCCGCAACAAGCTTTAAACCGAATTCCTTCCTTACAGCAGTAGCTGTAGTAGTAGCTGTGGGAATAGTCGCCAAATAGACTGAATTAGTCTTAGTGCCGTAGTAGGATTACCTTCGTCACCTTCCCTCTGTCCCTTAACTGCTGACAGCAAGCATTCCTGGGGCAAGTAATCTGTCAAAGAATAGAAAAGAGAAGTAGCATCCTCCTGGTGGAAGGTTTGAAGGAAATAAATCATCAGCTGTGGGATGCTTAGACGGTACTAGTGCTTGAGTAAGCGGTGCTCCCTTTCTGTTTGCAATTACCGCTGCAGAATAGTCATCCCTAAAAGAAGCTGTTTTCAAATTCAAATAGGTTGCTTTTATAATAGGTTGTTCTCGAATAAGCTCTTTGAAAGAGAACTGAATGCGTTTAGTCCCTTGGGGATGGGTCTGCACTCAGGGGCTCTTTTTAGCACTTTTGAGGAAGTGAAGACGAATAGTCGACTTTTTTGCCTGCTTGACGGCTTTCATCTCCAGATGTAAGAAAAGGTGTTCTATCGCATTCTTTTAGCTGCAAGGGAACCGTCTGTAGTGGTTGAAGTAGAGCCAAGCAGCGACGGACTAAGCGAGTCAAATAACGCTGGTGCGAACCATGTGACGGGTGAGGGTGAGAAAGAAGTCCTGCTCTGCTGCCCCGTGTTAAGCAAAGTGAGTTTACTGCGTTTCAGGCCATGTTATTCAGTCTCATGGAACTAAACTCTTAGATGCAGCCGCCTCCATCCATCGGCACATCCGCCCCGCTTAGCCGCATTGTTCATCTTGAAAGGGAGCCGCGAGGTGCTGTCATGTCAAGCCCAAGGTTCGTTCTACTGCTGTCAAATTTATGCCATTTACACGGCTTGCAACGATCTTCGTTTCTTCAGGAATGGTGTCGGTCAATTGGTGTATAGGCCATCTCGGTCCAGTTTAGAATTTACCTTACCTCTATTTTAAATCCCGCTTCCTTGTTAGCTGGGAAACCCCTCCTCTATGAAGCAGAGAATGATCGATCGAAGACTGAGAAGATAGAATAAATAATATGTTTTAAGCATCGGTTGCGACATCGAATGAGACTTATCCAGGGAGCAAAGGGAAAAGGAAGACCGAGTGGGATCCAGGAAACTAGCGGACTGATCACTAACACTAATAAGGCTCTGTCCATCTGAGGAGGAATGCTGCTAAGAGCGGATATGCCCCATCTCTCGAGAGAACAGTCCCTAATGTATTCCTCCAACAGGTAATTCGTCGAAAAGACTAGCATCGTCTTTGTCACAAAGATGTGGAACTTCGATATAGAAGCTCTTTCGCCGCTAGTAAGCGGTTTAACCTCTCCTTTGTTCACTCGTGTCCCTTACCAAAACAAAACGTTCAGGCACTGCAAAGGCATAAGAAAGCATATAAGATAGGCTCCAACCAAAAAATTCAAATAAAGAAGGAAACTAATGCTAATGGATCCGTTTTTCTAGATGACATAGCCCTTGAAAGCCCTATTATGAGCAGGAGAGGATTGGGGGAAAACTAGAGGGGAGAGCTATTGAGCCACTACCTAAGAATATATCCTTTTAGCTTACAGAGGATAAAAAAGATCTTTTTGAAAGCGCTACGATATAACTCTTCGAGGCATAGCGACCTTCTTTAAGCCATATTGACGCCGTGTCAAAGACTCTGTATTCTAGGTTAGCTCCCGAGTAAGCGAGAAAGAAAGCATTCTTCGCTCCATGAAAACAAGTAAGTATATCTTTAGTGAGCAAGAAGAATAGAATGCTCAACATCAACAGGATGTACCTTATCCCTTTGGCCAGTCCCTCTTTAGCATCTCAAGAATTCGCGCTGTTCATAAAACATAAAAAAAAAGAGTAGGTGTCTTGGTTTGCGCAATTGAAGAAGAAAATTCAGGGCTTGTTCTCAGATGCCCATAAATTGCCCATTTGCAAAAGCACTAGGCATAGAAGGAGCTGTTATGAAGAGTTGTGCAAGTGACATTTTCAACTAAAACGATAAATCAGCCAAAAGCGCACTTTAGATATACTATACTCTAGCTTTAGAGTTATAGGCTGCGACGGTGGAAGTAGAGGTTTAGGCTTGCCCCTGCTAGACTTTGCCTGCCATCTTACTAGAAGAAATCTTCCTAGTTTCAAAGGTGCCTTTTTAGCAAGAAGGAGCATCGACTGTGAGGGAATGGTCTCTTGCAAAGAATATAGGGTGGTATTGCCCATACATAGGTGCTGTGCTCATGCCCATGCCATGGGCAATGCCGCAACAGTTCAGGGACGGCCGTAGCTACAGGTTATTCTTTTTTTTTTAAGATTACATGCTTCCACAAACAGAAGCCCTGATACGAACTGGGCCGGTCTTTCATATGTTTATAACAGCCAGACAAAAGCATTCCCACTACGGTGGAAGAGATGATTCGGCCAACCAACTAGAGGACAAGGTCAAGCAAAGTCATTGGAAAACCTGACGTGGGCTCGCAATAGGCCCAGCCCAGCCGAAAAGCTTTGGTATAGGAAATAAATAACCTAGCTGTGGAGGGGTCCCCGCGCTAAGACTTTGCACTTGGCTAGTTCGCGTGGATCACTCATCTCTCAACGTGATTCCATGATGATCGAAGGCTTTGGTGAGGAAAAGAATTCCTTCCTATGCCCTGGGTCTTGGTCTTTATCAAGGCTATTTGAACTAATCCGAATCAGAAAAAGAAGAGGGGGTTTTTAGGCTGTGACAAGGTCCAAAAGAGATAAGTCTAGCGGGAAGAAGGGCGAAAAAAGAGAGAGCGTGACTCGTATTCTTATATTAGAATATCTAAATAGAATAAAAAATTCTCAGTCTTGTTCGCCACAAGGAGGAAGCTAGCCTATGTGGAAGATAGCATATTCAACACAAAATAGTCGTCTTCTTAGTGCTTATCTCTTTTCAGCGGAACAGAAAGATATCCATCCTATACTAGGCCATAAGAAACTGCGTCTTATGGTCCGGTCCATAGTTAGACCTTCCCCAATCCTCTCGTGACGATCCTGGTATACTATAATGTAGGCCTTTAGCTCCTTATCATTAGCTCTTGCGCTTTCATTAAAGGTCATTATAAAAAGCCAGCCCTTGAAAAGACATATGCAAACCCATAGACATAGACAAGCTGGAGAGACAGGCATAGGACTACCAAAAGCTCACTACAATCTACAATCGGGGATCCCTAAATGCCTATTGGATTGGATGACAGACAGGGACCATATTCGATTGCCTCGTATAGAACCAACCCCAAAAAAGGTCACTGGAAATGGCTGCCTCACTGCGTGGACTCCTACCATCGAAGCAAACTAGCCTGGCCCAACATGTAAACTTTCTCCATGAAATGGGCTTACCCTATGATTGCCGGCTGACAAAAAGAGGTAAAGATTGAAACATTCCTTATTTGGTTTGGCTTGCCTATCTCTTTGCCTTTCTATTTCTATCTTTCTCTCAGAATCAGAAAGCCTGCTTCGCTTCCCAAGAGATTTAGGGAAAAGGGCGGCCACCGCTTGCGGACGACGGAACGCATCGTCACGTCAATTAAAGGGTCCTCGCGTTGGACTTAGTTGGAAAGGTAGGTGTTCGGCATGTCCCTTGGTTGCGAACTTTTTTAGTAGGGCGGGTGGCTTTGGAGATCCCATTCCTAACGTTTACCGTTGTCCCCAGACTTCACCCTTTCAACACTTTACTTTTATACTTTTTTATTTCAATAGTCAGGCGTGTCCCTGTCTCCAACAAGTGTGTGATCCACTGATTCACTGAGTGACTCTTTCTTACCGCGGCAGTCCCTATCTCTTAAAGCCCTATCAGACAGACTTCCTCCCTCGAGAAGGGACTGCCTTCCAAGACGGACTCCATGTGATCCCCTGACACATGGGGATGGAGCCAATCCGAGGTACATAGGTACGAATTAGACTCTCCCAGTCGGCAGTTATGTCATTAACGACATCTACCATCTGATCAGAGTCCGTCGGAGTAACTATTGATTCTACTACTTTATTAGT
>Ga0209282_1001076_pt1 | contig 14465 bp, 4 predicted proteins | sample Mtrugardesep15_FD_187529 | JGI IMG/M metagenome (GOLD analysis project Ga0209282, IMG submission 187529) | Root nodule microbial communities of legume samples collected from California, USA - M. trunc garden sep15 (SPAdes) (version 2) | ecosystem: Host-associated > Plants > Roots > Nodule...
CTGAATTTGAACACAAAATATCAATCTCTTCTACCTTAATTAATATTTTGTGTTCAAATTCAGTATTGACAATAACGTTAAAACTCTTATGAAAAGTTTACTGTCTATTTAGGTCTCATAAGACTCGAACGATTAATCTCTATAATTACACGCACAAATATATCTGATTTAAAAAAAAATAAAAAATTCCCTTTTAAAACCAGAGAGGTTATATAACTTATAGCGTGTAAATAATGGTCGTCTAATGAATTAATTATCTCATATGGAAAGAATAAGCATAATGGTTACCCCCTCCCTGGGCCTATATCTTTAATTAAATTAGTACTAGAAAGAATAATACTAGTAATATTCCTAGATGTTTAAGAACGTAAAAGTTTAGAATTTGTAGTGGCCAAATAAATTGTTTCGTAAGAATCCGGTTCAAGACAACATTCTCACAAGCAAGTTATAGCATAAGTGCATAACCTTCGAGTAAATAATTTACAAATGCTAACGAGTGTCCCTTTTTAATTTGTATGAACACCAACATAGTTGTTATTACTTTCTCTGTTCTGTAATAGATGATCCATTTGAAAATATATAATTTTGACCTAATTTATTTTGATCATAGTTTTCTACTAATATACAAAGATAAATAATATCATATAAAATGTTGTTAGATTCGTTCCGATGAGTATTTTCAAAATATTAAAAAAAAATTCTAATACATTATTCAAAATATTTAAACTCAAAAATATGCAATGATATACGTAATCAGATCTACTGTGTCATGTATTATGGGACGAAAAAATACAATCTTCCGAGTCATAAGGAACTGTGCGTACATAGTTTTGGTAGAAGAAAACAAAATCTCTTATTTTTCATGACACTTTTTTTGGACAGAATTTTCTTGTCCTTTTTTATCAAAGCATCGTACTTGGGTTAATCCCGAAAATAACATTATATTAAAAAACAATGTATACTTTAAAAACAATGAATTGTAATTTTCATTGTGCATTTATCTAAAAAAGAAAAACTTTTTATTGTGAGTGTATACCGATAATTATGTACAATTAAGCTTTTTAAGGCAAACACTATCTTATAAAACATGTAAACAAAAATACTATTTTTATATATTTAACTACAATGTAAATATGGCTGGAAAAACCTCAACAAGGGTGGATTAAGCTCAGAATTAAAAAGGAAATGGCGAACCTTGCTGGTTGTGGAGGGTTGTTGAGGGACTCAAATAACAGGGCTTGTCACTTCGTCTACAAGGCAAAAACAACATGTGTATGCTCGAAAGCCAAAAGATAAATCTCTTACCGTCAACCACAAACTAGTCTTTAGCCTATCCAAGAGCGTTTAGATGAGAAAACACATGTCTCTTCTAATTTATTCAATGTCCTGAGTTCGAATTCAGTTTTGAGCATATGCAGCAGTGTTAAAACTCTTAGGATGAATTTGCCGCCCATTTAGATCCCGCAATGCTTGAGGATTAGTCACACAGTTGCGCGCGGGGGATCTTTGTTTACACAAAAAAAAAACTCTTTAGCCTAAAAATATTATGATTACTGAAATTAATAGAAAGACAGACACTAACATGTCTTTTTGTGTATTTTTCTTTTGCATCTAAGTATTTAACAGTTATATCGCACTAATTGTAAATTATTTGACAAATAGAATCAAAATATACACTATTTAAAATGTTGAATATTGCTTCTATTGTAGTTGTTCCTGTAATAATAAGATTTAACTGATTTTTTTAATAGTATTAAATTGGTATTATAAATAAATATAATTAAAAGAAAAACTAAAAGTACGACAGCAAATTTATGCAATGTAGTATCACACCAAAATTATGTATCCCCTTTATATATGATTATAGGTTAATATGTATTTTTTTAACAAGCAAAAATAGCATATATGTTAACCACACAAAGGTTCTGCCCTCCACAAGAAATGCACAAAGAGAACTGAGCGAACAAGTATTACTTTAAAAAAAAGAAGCCAAAGAACGACGCAAACAACACATAAACACAAATAGGGGACTAGACTCAAATACATCACATGATTAACCCACCAATGATTATGATCAAAAGTTAGAGTTGGATTTTTTATTTTCAACCACAAATATGATAGCAATTTTACGTTATCAAACATATGGTCAATTGACTCAACCTTTTTCCAGAAACAAGGAAAGTTCCTTTCCTTTCGCATGACCTTTGCACAAGATAGCCAAATAGAACGGAAATAATAACGGATTTTGTTGGAGAAGCCACCAAGCGTGCCAAAATATAAAACGCGAACACACAACTGAATAGGGGTCCTTGAATGAATACACAACCTTTGTCTAACTAATAAGCAAATGCTTCAAAATAGTTCACAACCCAAAAATAAATGATCAATGTTTTCCTCGATACAAGAATATGTACCACAAACAAAACAAAAATTGACTTTATATGGTGACTGACTCTGTAGCAAATACCAAACAAAAATTGATACTTAATGAGACAACTTTGTTTCAAATAATATTATGAAATTCATTTCCAAACTTAAGTTTCGCCACCATAAACAACTGATAAAAGTCACGAAGAGTGTAACTTTTATCAATTGTTAGTTGCAAAATCCACCTATATTCCAAAACAATGTGCATAAATATGTTAGATAAAAATCTCACTACACTCCCCCGACATTTCCTCCTCCCATGCAAATAATCGGCGTCGTTATTTCCATGTATCACCTCCAACTGTACAACCTAAAGGATACATCTCAACTACTGCTTGAAAACGATTATTAGTTAAATCATACAATTTTCTAAACCTATCAAAAATCTTCCCCTACATCCTAGCATCTCACCAAAAGAACATTTTTGTCCCATCACCCACAACCCTTATCGTCAAACCATCTCTCGAGCCCCATCCCATCACCATATGAACACCTCCCATCTGACTCGACCAAGCCGAACCTATATGCCCACTTTCCGTAATACCACCTACACTCACCCTATATCTTAAATTGAGCAACTTAAATCATAAGATATCTCTATCCACATACAACACCTATCACCATTTACCTAACAATGCGAAGTTAATTCTTTTAATCCTTCGAACCCCCAAACCTCCGCTCTCCTTTTCTTAGCAAGATTTTTCCTTTTAATACCAGGTACCCCCTCAACAAGGAAAGAAAATAGATTGGTGAGAAGACAAGACATACTTCATAAGAACCAGGCGACCCTCCATTGATAAATAACAACTTGTCCACCTTAATAGCCGCTTTTTAATTTGATCAATCAACATCTATGAAAACCTAAACAACAAGAAGATAATGGATCACCTTGTTGTAGTCCCCTATCTAAAGAAAACTTATATGTTGGACTCCCGTTAACAAGCACTGATGTTGTCGCCATGGAAATACATTCCAAAACCCATTTCCCCATAAAACAAGAAAATTCATTTTTGCAATTACCACCTCTAAATAGTTTAAGTTAACAGAGTCATATACCTTTTCAAAATCAACCTTAAAGAGAAGTAATTTTTTAACATTTTTTTGCGCTTCATCAACCATCTCATTCGATCAAGAATTTGCCTACCTTTAGTGCAAACTGAAAAAAACCCTCAGGGGACGGTTAGCCGACATTTGCGCCAAAATTTTATATAAACACTCAATCATAGAGATCGGTCTAAAATCATTTAGTTTCTGCGGACTCTAAATTTTTGGAGTTATAACAATAAATGTACAATTCGATATGTTCGCCACTTTACCGTTTTTATAAAACTCCGTCAAAAAGCACATTACTTCATTTTTAATCTCTATCCAAAAATCGTAATAAAATCAAAGTTAATACCATCTAGATCCAGAGTTTTGAAGCTGTCATAGTCTCACATTGGGCCTGTTTGGATTAGCTTATTTTAGAGCTTATAAAAAATAGTTTATGCAAATAAATAAGTTTTTATGTATTATTTATAAGTTTTTAAGGTAGTTTATGAAAAAATGGTTTATGAAGATACACTTTTCGTTAGTGAGAGTTTATAAATTAAAATAAAAGCTTATTTATTTACATAAGCTATTTTTCATAAGCTCAAAATAAGCTCAAACCAAACAGGACCATTGTTTGTTTGACCTCCTTTTCACCAAAAGGTTATAGATTAATATTAAGAAAAATGTGAGTACAATAGTTTAATGAAGGGTATTATTGGAAGTTAATTTTATAATATGTGTATAGAGGTATAGATTTTTTTTGAAAGACGTGTATAGATAAAACCTTTGCTTCCTTACATAACTAATGTAATCCTTTTAGAAAAACAAAAATGACGCGCACCATCAATGTAAGTTGGTTTTACTATAATTTTTTTTTTTTTTAAATAGTCTAATAACTAAAAATTACCATTGATGAATAAGTAAAAAATTCAGGGTTTAAACTTCTAACCCGTCATATTAATTTAAGTAAGAATTGAACATTTGACGAATATTTTTAGAAACCGGTTATAATATATTCTAGTATCATGAATTTTTATTGAATGATTATGTAAAACTATTTTACATCATTACATCTTATTAAGCTCAATTTATATCAGATTAATTTTGATGTACTGATGGTTTAAAACCTTTTTAAACTTTATATCCAATCGAATTATACCAAATTGGTATTTATCAAGATATTTTAAGAACTAACTTTAAGTGCATGACAGTTAACATGAAGTGATTTTATTAGATATATGTGTAAACAAAATTATAAGTGATTTTTATGTATGCATTTTTTGCCTCAGTTTTTATCCATGCTTCGACAATTCATTACATGTGAACTTCATCAGTTTCATCATGATGATGATATATGTTTCAAAAATGAAAATAAGTCCCGCCTAAAATGTTTTCTTCCTCTTTTTGTTTGTTCGTTTCATAACTGCACCAGTCAAATTAATAATTATGATAACCGCGTGTTAATTAAAATGCATGACTCCACCTTGTAGATAACCATGTACCAATAATACAACTTTTAATTTAACAACAATTAAAAAAACCATGTACCAATACAACTTTTAACAACAACAAAAGAAAAAACCATGTACCAATATGTATCCTTTCAAATTAAAAAAATATAATAGTTTTATATTGCTTTCTTTTGATTTTAAATTCATCTTTTTTAAATTTAACAACATTAAAACACATATCCTTTTAAATATGTTGACTTATATAGTTAAAATTATAATTATTATGAAATTTTAAGACGCGTTTTTCAATTTAAGAAAAGGATAAACAAGTAGTTAAAAAAAAGAACAAACAAAGTAAACAAAACTTTTACTCTTTTTTTTGGAAAGAAAACAAAACTTTTACTAGTAGTACACTTTTGGCTGTATCTTCATCACCAATCAGTTAACAAGGTACCATGGGAAAGAGATGTTCAGAACATTCACGAATCTGTTACTATCTAAAGTAATGCAGTAAAAGAGATATCATTTTCTTTGAAAAGTATAATGGATATTGCAATTGAAAAGTACACGTAACAATAAATAAATATTTTCAATTAAAATGCTATATGTGCAAAGTTTTTACTATTGATTAATACTAAAAAAGAACTCTATAAAAAACATAAAAAAAAATGAAATTATGTAACATAAAAAAAAAGAAACATCCGCGTAATTATTTCGTGGAGGTAAATATGATAATTACAAAGAATATGTAATCATTACATATCTTAACTACTTACATAAAATACACACACCATTTTGAACCTGGTCTGAATTCAATAGTTAATTAGACCAAATAGATAACGTGTCACTTGTCATAATATCATATTCACGCATAATGTGGAGGAGAATAATGATTAGATTTGGATAACTACAAAATGAAAAATATGGTAAGAAGAACGAATGGAAAATGCATAAACACGAAAACTCACAAGTACTGTTAAATTAAAATAATGTGATTAACCAAAGTCACAAGTTAATTAATCCAAAAACACTTGAATAAGTAAACCAACTGAATAATGAACCATTGTGTGAAATAGTTTTTGATCAAAATATAATTAGTTTATGATTGTACTTTGAATTACCAAAACTTTTACTAAAAAGATTAGTCTTTGCGGTTGTGTGTAGATGAACTAAACGCGTAAAAAGTTAATTAAAACAGTGGGACCCAAAGAAAAAAACAAGGTGGTGGTTTTGTTGATTCATAAGAGAGTCACGCAGGGAAGGGAGGGACCGCACTCAATGCATTGTGATGACGCCATCTGACAACATGACAAACCAATCACAAGTAATTTACTCACTACGTTTCTTTTCACATAATAATAATAATTATTATTATTATAATAATCTTTTCTAATAATTTTAATAATTTTCCCCCTTTTCTGTTTTCTATAAATTCAACTCCAACCCTCCAAACGTATTCACTGTTTCATTCCAAAACCTTAAACAACACAAAAAACATTTTAACAAAGGTTGTTTTAACTTCACCAAAACATGTCTGAGGAGTTTCTTGAATCCGAGGTTCTTTTTTTCAACCAGATTCATCAATCTGAAGCTGAAGACAAGAAGGTGCTGATGAAGCTGAAGAAGGAGGAGGAGGAGATCAATTCTGATGATGAGATTGATCAAGCAGCTGACAAGAAGAAGAAGAAGATGGTGAGGTCCATGCCGATGAATATCCCCGAGGGGATATTTCATCGGAGAGGTAATGGCTATGAAGAGGACGAGGATGAGGAGGAGATGGTGCCTCCGCACCTGATTATGGCGCGGAGACTTGCCGGAAAAATGACCTTTTCCATGTGTTCTGGGCATGGGAGGACTTTGAAGGGAAGAGATTTGAGCAGGGTTAGGAATTCGATTCTTAGGATGACTGGTTTTATTGAAGTCTGACATTGATCGTGTTTGGGTGGTGGAAAATGGAACAGAAAGAATTGAAATCAATTGTTGTAGTTTTCATTTTCCTGTGGTTAAGTTGATTGGAGTAACTTCTTTTATTTTTTTTAGTTTCTGGGATGGAACTTTTTTGGGAGTCTCATTGCTGGTAAGAGGAACAAAAAACATAGAATAACATTTGGAGATATATGAAATAATGAAAGGAATTTAGTTGTTAAATTTCGTGTTTTTTATTTATTTAGTGTTTTTTTCTTTGATTGCTGTGAAGATTAATTGTTCCATTGATGGACCAAGCAAGCACCTTTCAATTTCTTTAATGTGTATTTTACCATCATAGATAGATACATAGATTTGTTGTTTTAAGACCAAAAAAGATAAGATTAAGTAAAATGGAAGGTTTTAAAGTTAAAACTTCAACGGTTATGATGTGTGCCTTGTATTATGCGTGGAATATATAGTACTGTTTCTATTTGGTTTTGCATTTCTCATGCTTTGATTTTGATTGTCTTTTTTTTTTTTTATCCATAAAATAAGAGAAACGTTTTTTAACACAGTTTTTGCTTGCACAGGAATGAAACCATGGTTTTCATATGTATATAATACAAAAAGTTGATTTGTTTATAAAGATATTTTTCATTTTTTTTTAACATAAAATATTTCTCACGACTCATAAAATTGTTCATTTTAGAGGAGTCACATGTGTCATTCATGATTGAAAAATGTACGTTTTTTTCCAAATCTTTCGATCAACAAATATTCCTCATAAGAAGAGAAAAAATGTATTTGAAAGGATAATTCATCCCAATCCCTACATTCAGACACACCCAAGTTTCTTAACTTGGTCTTGATTTATGCTTATATTCATTGTATTACATGGAAGGAAGTTTTGGTTTCTAACTTTCTTTTAAAAGGATAAGTTACTAGACCAAAATATAAAATGGATAAAATTCAGGAACTTTAGCACAATATTAGGCAACTCTGACTTTGGAAATCAACATTCATTATTTTTTTAATAATAAAGATACATTTTACATATAGTTTGAAGCTTATAATTGGGATACTTTTGATGTCTCTTGATCACTTGACGATTACAAGGTAATAAATATATCTCCATACTCCATTGCATCATCTATAGATCCTTTAAGATGTGGAGCAAGACTTTGGATAATTTCATTCAATTTTTACTAGTATATGAGTGACGAAAATCCCTTAGTTGAAAAATAATTTTCTTTAGAATTGTTCGAAAGAAAAAAAAAATCAAGGTAACACTGATAATTTTTTTACCATTATAAACTTTATCATTTACTTTTTTTTTTAGGGAAAACTTTATCATTTACTTGTTTCATAAAAAATTGCTTCTTAAATTGAATTGACCGAATTAACTCTACCTATGAAATAGGTGTGACTAAATTTAAAATAAACTAGTAATAATTATTTTTTATATAAACGTGAATCAATATCAATCAAGATATTAAAAATGTAGAGGATTATATTAAAATATTTAGTGCCGCCAAATATTCTTCAATACAATTCAGTCAAACAAATAATATGGTAAATTCAATATTTTTTATTATAATTTTGTTTTCAAATATATTTTTTATGTCATACCTAGGATCTAACTCATGTAAAAAAATGGTTTATTTTAGGTGAAAATTATGAAAGTAGTGTAAAACATGGCCTATATGTTATGTAGGCTTTAATGCAACGTAATAATAAAATGTAGAATGTTTCTGTGAGTATAACTCAATTGAAACAGAGACGTTGTAATATGCAGAAGTCGAAGTGCGGACCTCGGATTCTCCATCTTATGGGGTGAATTTTTAGCTACTAAACTATTTGGTAAAAAAAATAATATGTAGACTATTTTTTGAAGTTATGATGATCAGATAATAATTATGGTAATAGATTGGGCCACTCGATAGGGGTTTATGGTCTAATATGCAACATTTTTAAGTTGGATATCCAACCTTTTTTTAAACTATACATAGTCAAAGTAATTTTAAAAAAATAAATAAATAAACATATTATAGATGTGAAGTATCTATCAACTTTGTAGTTGTTTAATCTTCAGAATGATATTTGATTAACTACTCTTTTTTCCAACTAAACAAAATAAATTACTACGAGTATGGGGTCTAACCCATCAAAACAAGAGGTTTAAAATTCAAACTGAGTGGAGACAACAAATAAGATTATATTATCAATCATAAAATTTCACAAATGAATCTTTCCAAATCTATTTATAAATCAACCCCACAATAAAACCTTTAATACAGTCTCTTCGTCCGACTTTTTTTTTTATCTACAAAGCTCGAAATCGAAACATTATTTAAAGAATGTAAAATTAATTTAACTCAAACTAACATAATGTTGCTGGTACTCAACTATATAGTATACGATACCACATCCAATCCAAATTATGTCTATTAGTTATTGTTGATTTGTGCAAGATTATGTTGGACATTATTATCAGTACTTGATCATTGAATGTATGATTATGTCTGAACAGTGTTGGTGGACCCAATTGCCATATTCGATGACACAAGAAGGCAGGGAAAAAAATGTATCTTTATATCCATATAATTTTTAGGAGAGGTCTATTCAATTCTTTCACCGTTTTAGCTTTATCTTTTTCACAAAAAAAAAAAGATAATTTGTTTCGATCTACAAGTTTGCAGTTTGGGGAAGACGAGAGAAGATAGCAACCAAATAAAGGCATGAGATGCAAGAGTATATGGCAAATTCAAGATGCATAGATCTTTGAAGCATTTACAAATTAAACCAGTAAATAATTTGTCCAATATTAATTAATTTTTTAAATGTAAATGTATGTATGTGACACACACCTTTTACAAATACTTGCCCTTAAATTATCATAGCTAGTAGTATATTTTTAACATAAGTTTTTCCATAAAACGATAAAAATTTAATTAAATATGAAAAGTTTGAACCGCACATGTATTTCATGATTGGGTAGATATAGTATCTCTCATGACTTCAAAATAATTTTAATTTAGGAAACAAATGTAAACAAATACACAATATAATTCCTTTTCTCTTTTAAAAACAATCTAGATATACAACTATGCAAATATTCAAAACAAGCAACAAAATGGCAAACAAGGAAGCTAAAGCATATCATTAACATTCCCTTCGAAGTGTATAGAAGAAACTTGTAATTTATAACTATATCATATGCCCTATAAGAAACTCAATGACACAACTATGAAGTAACCCAAATAGAAACATTATTTTGACAAACATCATTATTAAACATTATAAGTATAAACTTATATGGTCTTTTATTATAAAATATGTGTGACGGCAATGAACAAGGGGATTAAGGGAAAGCGTGGTGGGATCCTCAAAATCCAAACTAGAATTAGATGACACAACGAGACCACGTGTAGTGAACGATAAAAACCACCATGATGTAAATGACACGTATATTGTATGATTAATTAATCAACCTATACCTATGGACCATATCAAACCAATAAAATGACGTAGATACATCACAACAAGGTGGCATAAAGAAAATTATGTAGTTGAGTGTTCCATAACTCTCGCTTGGTTGCATTAAATTACAAGATCTCTGCAGGTTAATAACTTGCAATTTGCAATGTAAATTGAGTAGTACAGTTTCATTAAGCAAGGAATTTCAATGACTTTTTAAACAAATAATGATTCAACTAATTAAGGGGAACTGTTTGCATAAAAAAATACATAATGAGATGGTAAAAGTCATATAGTATTGTTTAATTAATTAGCCAATGCTAGCTAACTTGTTATTCAAGTCTATAGCCTGTGTTGGGTTGTTGGGTATCAAATGGACTTACAGATTCATGTTTATTTTTCATGAATCAAATAACTATTTTTAAAATATTAAAAAAATATGTTTATTTTATGTAGGTTGTGAGAACTTTTACTAAACTTTTTATAGTACTTGGCATTGGGTGCTTAGAATTGATTCAATCTTTTCATAAATTTAAGGATATCACGTGCACAAACGGTCACCACTACAAGAAAAAGAGTGTTTTATAAAATTTAAAAACCATATTGTAAAGAAAAAATTGACGTTAAATGATCATTTACCGTTGGCCTTATCTGGTCCATGTGGGTCGATGTTAAATAACTTGTACAATATCATCTTATCCAAAAACAAAAACAAAAATTTTATAATATTTCATTTTCACTACTAGAGAAAATAAAATTAATTCCAACGATTTTAGAGAGGAAATTAATGATTTTTCTCCCTAATTTCTCTAATCAATTTAATTTTTTAGTTGTGAAAAAATTGCAGATGTTAATCTCAAAGCTGACCTAGCCCATATTAACTGCATAATTTGACTCACTAATATTTCCCTGCAATCGATTCAAATAAGAAGAAAAAAAATGTTTATATCTTTTTTAATCATCGCATCACATTTGACTTTCTTAACATAGACAAGATTGAATTGTCTCGGAAAGTACTCATAATTATAAAAATAACAACATAAAATATAGGGATTCCTCTTCCTTTTTATTTATTTTTTATTTTCTATTAACCTACTTTATTTTAATCAGGGATTCTTACCTGATTCATGATGAAAGTTTATATAACACGAGTATATTTTTTAAACCTTGCGAGACACGTAACTTGTACCTTATCTTTAAATGTTTATTAATCCATCCATTCATTCAAAGTGGCACAATGCTATCAGACCAATGAAATTAGGATTCTAAACTCTTTTTTTAATAAAGAAAATAGATTCTAAACTCTGAAAAGATATGAGGAAAATAGATACTGCGTACATTCCCTTTGAATTTTACTGAATATAGTATATACGTATCATTATCCTATATACCAGTGAAAGAGTTGTTCAACATTTAATTTCCTTATATATATATATATATATATATATATATATATATATATATATTTCTATTATTAATTTTTTAATCCTTCCAAAGTGAAGAAAACTACCGTCAATGAATGACAAAATATAAGAGGAATAATTCTTTGGCATTATCCTAATTTGTAATATACATATTTGTTTTGAATTTTGCATAACTTCATTCTTTCATAGCAAAATATTGACCGATACACATATTAATATAGCTAGAGAGGAAGTTTCGTGTGGGGTAAAGTGTACAAATAAATAGATTTTTTTTGGGTATTCGTCATGAATTATTTGGGTATTCGTACAAATAAATAGATTGAGGACATAAGATTGGAAAGTAGTGTACAAGTCATTTTAGAAATTTGAGGAAGTGACTGTGACACACGTATAAAATCATTGGACTATAAACAACAAATAATTTCGCTTTCACTCTTTGACATTTTGGAATGTGGTTTATAATGACCTCGTGTAGTGTCATTTAAATTTCACATCTAACATAAACTGTTTCTATAAATTTACTTGTTTATCATATGTACTCTATCCGAATCGGCCCAACAAGTTTTGAGGTCTAAAACGAATTTAGAAATATGGCATTTGAAGTAATGATTTTTTAATAAAACTATTATAATTTATTTAATATTTTTTTAATTTGTTCTTCGAAAGGAAAATTATTTATTAATTTAGCTACAAGTTTTATGATTACTTTGATAGTCTCGGTAAAAAGATAAAAAAAAATTATATTATCATATTCATTTAAGTGCTCAACATAGAGTGAATAAATGACAACAACTTCAATAGTTATTTATGCCTCCTTAATGCAAGAACTGAATCCTAATCCCATAAGAGGAAAAACAATATGAAAATGCTCCTGCACTTGACAGTACAACAACACATCCAAAACTGCCTGCTACTAAGACATGTATTGTCTATCCTCTCCTTGATTCAAGAATCTCAGTCAATTCCAAGAGAGTCGTTTCACCATTTCGATAATATTTTCCAAGTGAACTTCCTTATTGTTGAAAAACTTGTTGTTCCTTGCCTTTCAAATACTCCAAATGCCGGTGAACCTTATCATGCTGAGTCTATCTGCTAAGACTCTCCCGCTACCTATCAATCCTTCAAATTGATCCAAGTGTGACAGACCTTCATTTTGAAATGCGATGGATGTCCCAAGCCAATCGTTAATCATAGCAAAACATTATACTTTTGACGGGATAGATTTATGCCAAACCTTCAACAAAGGTGGGTCAGACAAGACATTGGATATATGATCTTCTTGTATACCTCCCTAACCGGTAAAAAGTACTAGAAACCGTTTTGAAAATCAAATTTTAAATGAACTTTACCTATGGAGTATTGATATTCAATTAAATTTCAAGGTACTTCAGAATTTATCAACTGTAATTATAGATTTTTTTTCCGCACTTGTTTTATATTGTTACTTTTATAAATAGAACTCCTTCGATTCTTATTATAATAAAATTTTCAAATTTTTTTTTGGTTCTATTTATAAAAAAACGTTACAACTTTTAAGGTGTAGTTATTGTTTAAAAGACTTTTTTATCCCTCATTTAATGCATCTCTTTTTAATATTGGTGGATGTATTTAATGTTTCATAACTTTTTATGAGGGTATATTTGTATAAATATTTTTAAAAAACAACATTAATTAATGATTGCATTGGTTTTGATGTCTTTTGGTTTTTTTTCTTATAATAAGGACGGAGTATTTCTTTTTAGAGATTGATAACTTAAGGCTGAATTATTCGTTTCAAAATGGTCTTATGACTAAAAAAAACTTCTCAATGTGGTCCCTTATGTATTTTGTCGTTACGTATTTTGGCTAGAGGTGTCAATATCATGGGGCCTTGAAGTTTTGGCCCCAGCTCACATAGTAATGGGGCTTGAAAATGAACATTTCTTTTTAAGCCCCCCCAAAATCTCCAAAGGCCTCCTAAAATACTAAATTTTCCCTTTTATACAACATTAGGTAGATATATACCGAACTTGTTAGGTAGATATAAGCTGGATACGTTAGGGAGATATCTTCAGAATGACACGAGAATTGTGGCGGTTATATAAGACAGAACACAATTTTGGTACTTTTATTTCCTCTTCTGCACTCCACTTGAATTTTATTCTAAACCTTACGATTTTCGGATTTTCCATAACAATCATACCAACAAACAATGTTAACTTCACTCAATTACGATCAATTAACAAGTAAATCGTATTTCTTCATATCACGTTGAAAGTTTGCATAATTTTCATTGTTTTGACATTGTCACATGCCTTAACTATAAGAACAAGACCCTTTTTTTTACCGATAATTATTTTCTGAAAGCAATTCATTTGCTTACGTAAACATCATGTTAATTAGCAATATAAATAAAGTTAAAGATATGTGAATCGTACAAAGACAAAATTACATAAAACAATGGAACAAAAGCTATGGCCTTACTGCACAAATTTGCATCCTGTAGTTAAGTCCCCAACGAGTTTGGTAGTTATATACTGGATTCTCTAAATAAGGGCAAAATAGAAAATTTGGGGCATAAAAGATTTTGAGGGGTTGATAAAGTAATGTTCTTTGAAAATTCACAAGATTAAAAGACTTACATTTATGTAAGCCCACAAATAAAAAAATCAAAAGGCCTCAAAGCCCCAAAATTTCTATAATTTTTTTTACCTAAAACAACTTTTTTTTACCTAAATAAAAAAAAGTTACCTAAATTTTTTTTTTT
>Ga0209282_1001077_pt1 | contig 14464 bp, 15 predicted proteins | sample Mtrugardesep15_FD_187529 | JGI IMG/M metagenome (GOLD analysis project Ga0209282, IMG submission 187529) | Root nodule microbial communities of legume samples collected from California, USA - M. trunc garden sep15 (SPAdes) (version 2) | ecosystem: Host-associated > Plants > Roots > Nodule...
GCTCCTAGGAGAAAACCTTCTTGCTTGAAGCGTAGCAACTGAGACCATAATCTACCACTTGCAAGGTCAAGCTGGGCTTCACCACTCCTCATGTCAATTTCCTCCCCAGCACCTCCAGTAAGATCCACCAGAGCATCCTGAACAAGCCCACCTTCTAGTGCTTCATAAGAGCCATGCAACTTAGCATATGCCTTCTCCAATAGAGAGACCCAAAGCTCATAACCCTTTTTACTTGTAGCAAATGCTGGTTTACCCGGTAATTCACATGGAATCCAATCATCAACAACAACAGGGATCCACTCACCCTAGATATTATGAACCAGAATACATAATAAATAAGATGTCAGAGTAATATCAATTACAGCAAACATCAGATAAATATGCAACTGGAAAGTACATGAAGCCAAAACGACATGTCATAATTGAATAAGTTTTAATGAAGTCCTCGTACTTCTGAGAATTTTTACACAAGTCCCTAGTCACTTAAAGCAGTACTTCAACTAAATTAAATGAGCTTTATTTAAATGTGTGGATGAAGTATAAGAATTAATTCAGCTAAGTTATCTTTCAATAGATCATTATAGTCTATCTAAGGTTCCAAATAAGTTTCGACATGAATGAACAACAACAAGCATTTATTTGAATTTTTTTTTTAAAATATAAGGATTTCATTGAATAGCATTAAAATACAGACCTGTTTAAATATTTGATAAAACTAAAAGGACCTATTAATTATAAAGCAAGTAAACCAAAACATTTTGTATGATGCAAACTTTACAAATCAGAGCTTTATCCTGTAACATTAACATGATTATCATGCATAGCAAGCATTAATAAATTTAGCAGTGATAGGTATAAATCTTATGGTTGTTTACTTTTAAAAGTATAATGCATAATAAACATTAGTGGTCTATTAAAGCATCAGTTTTAAATGGTACGCAATTCTAAAGATTTCAAAACTCAATAAAAAGTTTCAATCCAAAGGTTATATTGATGAAAGCAATGCAAAGTTAAATATTTTTATCAATGTCTGAAGCTCCAAGAGACGTCATAAAAGATCAGCCATTGGTAATCATATCAGATACGGCATGAGAAAGAAATCAACAATAAGAAAGTGATGTGAATTAGACTCTTTTTATATGCTTCTTACCTGAACACAAAAGCGAACAGTGTAGATGCCCTCCTCGTTATAGCCCTGAGTGATGATCACCTCTGATATGCGTGAAACCTCTGTCAGAACAGCAACAGCACTCAAGAACCAACAATCACCTAACCGTCCCTATTCAATCAACATACATGGCAGCTATTAAGAGAAATTGCAAAACCATAACCTATCAAAACATACATAACAAGCATTTGTTGACAAATTATAGCTAGAGACAAGTAACACAAAACCTGACAAACATCAGAAGGATTTGGAGGTCCTGAAAATAAGCACGGACGACAGCCTGGATGGTTTTGTCTAGCAATTTCACCTGGTCTCAACCACTCAGAAACAACCTACATAGAGAAAAACAGCAAGATTGTGAGGTGATACAATAGACTAAATTAAGAATAATAATCAAGAGAAATACCTGTAATTTTGCAGGGGGGTCTTCAGGGTCCACAAACAATGAGTGTTCATTAGGAGGAAATTCCTGATCAGTAAAACGCGACTCTCCTCTAGCAAAGAGGGCTTCTTTGATTGCCAATTCTACCGATAGCATCCGTTGATTAATCTCTTGTTGCGTTTCGATTCTAGGCTTTCTATACTTCCTGGAAAAGGAATCCATTTCCAACACCATGCCATCACGTTCTGACCTTCTTTTCCTCCCACTAGAGTACTGTCCATCCCAATCCACATCATCTCTGTCATATAAATCTACATCCGCAGGATCGCTGTCCCAACCATCAACCTAGGTACAAAACATATCCATAAGATTAGACAATCAAAATAAACACAGTAAGCAAAATAACATTTGTTTTTCAAGTTCTGTAATTTAATCTGATGTTTAAACTGCAATCATGTTGATTGTAATTGCAAGCACGCTTATATGACAGGTTTAGCTTAGTTCAGATCTCAGTTTAATTTAGTTATGTACAGTTAAGTCAGTGGCAGCTCAGATAAGAGTTTCAGTTACAAACAGAAATTGTTAGCTGTCAAGTCTTTCCTAATTTATAAATTTGCATCTCGTGTCAGAATGTGAAGGAGAAAAATGTTAAATAACACATGTACTGCAAACTACAGTTAACATGATTAGGTAAGGGAAAGATGCCGAAGATGTATATACCCTTGAGGGTGAATCAGCCCACTGCCAGTTATCTTCAGGATAATCAAGTGCACTGAGGTCCGCCGAAGCCACGGAGGTATAGAGAGCAGAAACTTCATCATCCGATAAGCACCTTCCCCAGAGAAAAACATCCATAATGTGCATCTTAGACTCAACCCCTTCACTATCTGACCTACCAAATGCATCAATATCTGTCGGTGGTCTAACTCCAACCCAAACTTCAGTCCCATGATCCCAAATACTGCTGCCCACACACAACGGTAATCCATTCTGGTATCCATCAAATCCACCATCTAAATAACATGTTGCTTCCCCTAAATCAGCATCAATTGTCATTGTTACAATATGCCACCTGCAAGATATTAAATCACACATAAATGTTAGTACACAAGTGCCCACCATGCATTGAAACAACAATGTCTAGACAGAACAGAACGGCAAGCACAATAATCTAGCGAATAATATGCATATTTTGATTCCTAAAAATCTTGTGTATTAGATAGAGTTACGTGACTCATTCAACATTTTTTATCATAGTTGAGATTTACAACAAATAGGAACTTTTTTTCAAGGTAAATCAAGTTATCTTTTGCAACTCAGCCAAGCTGGAAGAGAGATCAAAATCTTTGACTTGTGAATTATGAGCTATTGGTGAAATCACAAAACTTAATCAAGAAAAAGTAATTGCAAAACGTGTAACAGAAACCCTACAATTACTAGATGATATACATTAAAATCATATCAACAAAATGTTAAACTAAGAAAACTTAAGATAATTATTTGAAATACTAAACATACGGTACAAACCTTCCATCTGCAATACTAGTTGCACTAATACTCCACTCCTTTGCAACAGTTGTTTGTCTATCACCTTTAGTAATCAATCTAAGCCCAACTTGTCCAGCCTCAATACCTTGTTCAGCACCAGCCACAAGAATTTCCCAGCAAACCTTCTTCTGAAACTCGGTACCCAAAAGACAGACGGGACCAGACTCAGGCTGAATCATCAATGCAATGGAGAAGCTAACTTTTTGACTTTGACATAAACTGGAATCAATTGGACCACAATGCCTGCCAATTGCAGTTGGTTCATCATCAAGGAGACATATAGCACCTGTAACTCCCGTCTGCCAAGCAATAACAACAATATTCATAAGTATCAGAACCGTGTTAATTAAGTAATCTCCAAAATAGTTATCCTATATAATTAAAATAGCATACCACAAGTCAACTATAAAAGAAATAGGGTTATATTTGTTTTTGGACCCTATAAAATGAAAAAATTATGGTTTTGGTCCCTTTCTTGGTTTTCAACCCACCAAAACCTAAAATCATTGTTTTTGGTCCCTAGTATTCATTTTAGGGCAGATAAATAATTTATTCTATAGATCAAGGAAACATTTCCACGAAGTAACATACTAACATAGCATCGTATATGCCATTGGGCGTCACATAGGATGGTCATGTGATGCATAAGTAGTTAACAGATGTCACATGACGACAGGGACCAAAAGTAATAATACTTCGATATTTTTACAGAGATGACAACCAATGAATAAATAATTTAGGGACCAAAGACATTTTACCTAAGGAAATACCATAGACTTTGGTAACTGTTGCAACCCAGTTTTTTTGCGGTAAGTGATGACCCATCAATCAAACAAACACATAATACATTTCAGGCTCAATGAATCAGAAGTTTGTTCAAGGACAATTTCGAAAAGAAAAAAAAATTATAAACAGTGTACTTAATTCTACTTTAAACAGCGTACAAAATTCAGAAATCTTTCAGAGAATATATAGTTGAATAATAAAGCTACATTTATTCTTCTACTTCTATCAAATGGTATATTTTTTTAAAATCTATTTTAATAAGCTAATATCAATTTTTAAGTGATTTATAAAATTTATGGTCCAAGAAATTTATTTAAAAAAATCTTTTGAAGACAGCATTATTATTTACATATCTTGCGCAATGGGCAATTTATTTGTCATTAAAACTGAATAAAATATTTACTTTCCACTACAATTCAGCTAAATTTGACAACCGAAAATAGGAATGGACATCATTGCATTATTAAACACACCAAAGTTGATAGATAAAAGGTATGATCATTCCATTCCATGTCCTTTACCAATTCTTTTTCTATTCCTACTTAAATCCCACCAACAAATCAAACCAGCTGTTTTAAAAACTGAAAAACAATCCTACCAATCACTATCATAATTCAGAAGTAATAGCAAATGATAGAAAATGAACCTTAAGTGCACGACAAGTTAATTGTGAGGCACGTATCCTACGTGCAATACTTGAAACCCTCTCTCGAGCAAAAGAATCATCAAGAACAGAATCACCTCCAACTGCACGCACTGCCGCTGCCATGGCTGCAGCCTCTCTGCCACTAGCATTAGGAATGGAGGAGAGCAGTGAAGCTTCTATCTCCTTCCATTTGCGTTCTTCTTTTTCAAGTAGGGCCTTCCTTCTTTCCTTCCCTCTACCCTCCTCTTCACGCCTCTGCATGAAGATTTCCTCTTCCATCTCCTTTTCTCTTATGTAACTACAAAATTAATTGCAAAACATATAGTTAGGAAAAGCTTGGTAAAGGTTACATACTAATATCAGATATTCAGAATAGTACCTCTCCTGAATGATTTCAAATTGTCTGCGATCTTCTGGCATCCACTTCTTTATTTTCTTAGCACTTAAGTCAGAAAATCCAATGCTATCAAGAAAGAGTCTCAAACGAACTTCATCCTACAAGAGAAAATGGATTATTGGTGTTACATGTGAATTAGAACCAGACATCATTCACTGCTGCATGCAAAGCAGCTACAATTGCCTTTTTACCTGTGCTTGTTCTGCCTTGGATGTCAAACCAAGCAACAAAAGCAAATAACCACCAAACTTGTCCCACATGTAGACCCATTCAGTATCAATAGCCTCTTCTAAAGCCAGAATACGTGCATGAGCACACATTACTCTTCTGTGATCTACATCACTGGTTGGCTCATGGCGAAACGTGCTTGCATATCTTAATCTACTAAATAATGAACCTGCAACTAATTCTTCGTTTCTCAAACGGTCTCTCAATTTCATGACATCAGCTCTTGGCAGCACAAAATTCCCTGCCCTATCTAGCGAAATGGTGGGGTCTCCAATCAAAAGGGCTGCAGAACTAGCCGACCTCTGTGGTGCCGAATAAGTTCCAGATATTGCATTTCTGGTCTGCAATCAAACAAATAACATGAACATTTAGTAAAACTACACTAGAAATAGAAAGGTGATAGATTTTCCAACAAGAGTGTTCAATAAAAGAATCTAATTACAAAAAAAAATCATAAAAAAAAACCGAAAAAATGCTGGTATCAGGATCAAAGAGCACAATTTCAAATGTTTACAGGTTACTTATATTAATTGTCATGATATTGCTGGCCTAGACATGTCTTGCTAATTTTTGTTAATGCGAAGGAAATGGACAAGAAACAGAAGCAAGGACAGATTTATTGATTGAACTTAATTTCATTAGAAAAGCAGAGACAGGTGGGTTGATCAAGCACAAAATGAAAAATTGGCATGGTATATCCTGCAATCTCATTGACAGATGTACAAACCTTTGTTGCTGATCTAGCAATTGCTTGAACAACAGTTTCCTTGCTGAGAAAATGTACAGCATCTTCCATCATCTGTACATTACAGGTTAGAACTTCAATAAGGGTTTTTCTGAAGAAAGGAGTACGCACTTAACAGATTATAATGAGCCATTTACTTCACAGAATTAGAGTAGTTTGAGTCCAATCATTTGAATTAGTACTAGTTTGAAAATTCAATGTTGGTCACAGTTATTTCTCTAACCTTTAGAGTTAGGCAGGGACGAGAGACGGCAAACCCAAATGAAACAACAAGTGTTACTGCTGATACAGCTGCACCAGCGAAGGGTGGATAAATCTTTAAACTGGCAACAACCCCCCAGCCTTCTGTTGCCAGGGCAATCCCATAAAGCATGAGAAAGGCAATACTGTAAATAGAAATACCAGCAATGGATAAATGAACTGATAAATCATTAACACACATAAAATTAAAGATATAAAAATAACAGTCAACTTTGAGCATAGGAGTTAACCTGACATTCTTTCCACAATCTGCATGAGCATCATACACATACACCGGCAAAACTCGGGGAGAATATACCACAATAGGATATGAAAGGAGAACCTATACAACACAGAGGAAAATAAAGATAAATTTTGAAAATGGTCGGAATTCAGAAACATGCTTCATGTAAGGTTAACAAATCAAATAAGTAACTCACTGTCAATGCCCTTCCAGCAAGAAGAAAAAGAAATAAAAAATACCCAACTGAAGCTCCAACAAATGGTTTATCTGAAAAGCAGAAAACAATTAATACAGCAATTGTAGATCGGCCAATCTCTACTAAAGATACGGATATCAATGCTTAAGGAATAAATTTAGCTAGCACCTTCAAACCATCCAACAAGAAATGCTGCCAAAGCCAACAGAAATGCAAAGAAGCAAACAAACACCATCTGTATCCGGCTCAAATAAAAATTGTTTGAAGCCCAGTGGTGAATTGCACCAATGGCTAATACCATTAGGAGAAGAACCAAAAGAAATGCTACCCCTATCTGTAGTAATGGGGAATAAGACGTTCAGCAAAAAAGGTTGAAGAGACGTGAAGGAAAGACAAGTACAGAGGTAAAGTTATTAAAGTCAACACAATGAAGAGACTTGCACTTACTGTCCAAGGCTTGATGACAACTATTAAAGCTGAAATACCACCAAACAGAAGCAAAAGACCAATCATAACAAAAATATATACACCTCGAGAAAGTTTCCAACCATCGTCCTTCCTGCAAATAGATATTTTTAAAAACATCAGACACTTATAGAAATGTAAAGCAACAGAGAGATAGTCAAGTTTTACCAACCACTTAAGCAATCCGCAGCAAAGGGAGAGCATTGCTGGAATGAAGACTAAAGGAAGCAAAGCAGCTAGGAAATCACCCTTTGTTGGAACTTGGTCATCCCTAGATTTGATAACTTCTAAGTAAGACACTCCACAAAATGTTACAAGGATAGCTGCATCCAGAAAGAGTTCATAGAAATATAAATATCATAAGCTGGAACAAAAAATACATGTATAGTTGTACACAATGAGAAAGAGTATACCTGCAAATATTCCAATAAGGATAGCAGAAGACAGGGGGAACCTATATGTTGCAAACCATGAAATTATTGGAAGTACGCTAGTAACAACTAAACCAATGGCAGATGCCATAGCCCAGCCAATAAAAACCGATGATGTGTAAGGAGAAACCAAGCTTTTCTGATCAGTCCATCCCTTGTATCCTAAATCATCTAGAGGCCTTGCAGAAACTATTGCTCCCAAAGCCAGTACAGATCCAACAAATACCAACATACAAATAATGAGAACTATACCCTGTAAAAAGAAGCAAGACAAAATTATGCATTGACAAGGAATTGCACTTCAAAAAGACGAGTAACAAGTACATAACACACTTCCCCTCAATTTGTGATTTCCTTAATTACATAGGAAGGTAGCAGCAATGCAAGTGTTGAATGAATGTCATGACAAAATTTTATAATAAAATTATAAATAATAAAAGCCTCTCAAACATCAAACCATTACCTAAGTACCACATATAAGGACCCAAAACTAGAATAGGTCACATCTAATATGATCATTTCCTAATAGCGATGGGGAAGGAACACCCAAAGCAAATTCTTAAGGATTGTTTTCATGGGCAATGGCCAGGACCTCAGCGCTATAAAGCTTGTTTGTTTTCCAAGTTTGTAATTTCTTTGAAATTGACACACAGAACAATTACACAATGAAAGAAACTATCTTAGCAATCCTGTTGTAAGTCCTACATACCTAGGTATTTTTACTTAAAGACTAGAGTGACATGACAGAACGGGAAAACTATCTGAATTACCTAACCTTTCTTCCTGTAAGATAAGCATCTCAAAGACCACAAACACATGTAAGGCTAAATAACTAAGTGAGGAAATACTGTTTTTTTAGGGGAGAACGTGACATGCTAATACCATTCATTGAGAAGAAAATACTTTTAGTTATAATATTTTCAGGATATTTTTACTATTATGGAGTTTTTGCTTGTTATGTATACATTCTATTTCTTTTCTTAAGTCACACCTTGCATTAAACAATTCAAGGACATAGTACCATTTCCCTACAATGATATTGGTTGAAAAGATTGATGCAAGTAATCTTGCATTTATATTTTACAAAAATGAGAAATAATATTCCAAGAATGTTTCACGCAAAAGAGAAAAGTCCTTCAAGGAAAAAGACTATCAACATAAAAGATATAACAGATAAGAGAAAAAATTGATGATTAAAACAGTAAACAAGTCAAGAAAGAAGGAAATACATGGCCACCAGAGGAACTAATTATAGTAGAAAAATATGCATGTTGCAAGAAAAATACATATGTTCAAATGTTGTATCTAACAAAGGAAAGAAACGGATCTATTGAAAGCATAAAGCACTGGACAGCATTATAGTAAGGTGGGAAAGGTGGTTGCACTGACCTTTGTACGAGGAATGCGATCGTTTCCAGCATTCTCAGTACAATTTATACGGGGAACCCAAAATTGGTAACCATTACAAATCCATATAGGAATAGCAAAAGAAAGGCATGCCACCATTAGTGGCACAGTCAATGACAATCCAAGGAGAACTGATGATTTGCTGCACAATTTTTACAGAATAATTAATAAAACAAAACACAGGCATAAGCATTATTATGTGTTAGCTGGACAAACCAGGAACTAAACTACACCGGATTATAATCATTTCGCCATTCAAAACAAAAACTGATTCAATTTCACAAGCAAAAACCTAAACAGATATGTATTATTAATTTATTAATATTAACACACTAAACCTTGAAGTCTAAATAGAATTCGGACTAAAAAGGTTTGGATAACATGAACAATTCGGACTACAATAGTGAAAGAATTTGAAAGTATTCATGTAATGACAATCAGCAACTTTACGTATATAAATTGGATGCACATTAATGTGTTCAATTAAAATCATGACAAAAAAATGTTTTACATAAATTTTTTGAGTAAAAGTGAGGTCAAAACTAAAACGTATGAATGACTTTCAGGTATAGTAGGGCATACCTTAAAAATGAGAGCAGCAGTCCAACACAGGTGCTGAGCAGCCAAGCAATGATACCATACTGAAGACAACAAATTATGAAGAGATGGTCAAAAATAATATACTACTAATGTATGCATTGAAAAGAACAACCAAGATAAACAAAGTAATCGAGAAACATGAAAAGAAACACGAGAATTAAATGAAACACTTCAATTGAGTTTCTTGAACGATAATTGCAGTAAACAACACTCCTGTGACCGTGACAATTAGCACCTAAAACAAATCATCCAACAGGGTTGCCAGCATGATTTTAGTTAGAACTTGGAAGTATTGCGAAAAACCTAAGTCTCACATTAGCTAGAAATATGGTCTAGAGCGTACAACGCCTAGGTGTTTGGAAAAACTCAAGCCTCAAATCACAGTTGAAGCAATCTAGTGTGAATCACATGATGAAAGTGAGTGTGGGTTAGTTCCCAAACATCATAAGCATGGATAGATTCAAGGACTTTGGAGAAGATCAAACACAAAAGAGTTGATTGGATCAAAGATAGGAACATTTAATCTGGTTGCTCCCGTTCGAGGTACTCTGATGCACTAATCAGAGTAGTGTCACCCAAATTCGACGGAGGGCGAGTAGGTAAATTTGAAGACAATATGCCATTTGCACCAAATGGCAAAATATCATTTGGTTCAATTAGCGATGGATAACATTTTAGGTTTCAGAGAAAAACAGAAAGTGTTTTCTGTACATATTAAATTCATACAATGAAAATCAAGTTCAATGAAATAGGTACAACTCAGTATATATAAACTGATCTAGATCTAACTACCTGTGACAGCCATCTAACCAAGTGACAGCTAAGCCGGAGAAATGATACAGTAAATTGTACAAACAGATGTAAACTAATTGGGAATGTATTCAATCACAGAACAAAACCAAGAATGACATAAAGCAATAGATTCCTATATTCTAAGTTAGAACCAATAATCATGTAGAAAAACTGACAAAGCAGACATAAGTTAATTAAACAAGATAACAGAATTAATGATTAAATTCACACGTTATATTCAATCCAATAATAGGCAACTCTACCTTCCTTGGTTTTGATGTCATGGTGATTTCTTCCACCGCAAGTGATCGAAGGAAAGCCATGATAGAGCATATCACGGGAGACAACAATAGCACCGCTAAGCCAAACTCAAACTACAAGCAACGAAGATTCATAAAACATCAAGATGAGCACATGTAATATTCACAATAAAGTTAAAACAACTACCATCCCAACATCAAACAAACAAAATAGAGACATTAGGCTTCCAAAAATAAGGTGCTTGTACATAATTTACTCGCACAAAACAAATCAGAAATAATCTAGGGAGATAGTATTCACCTGCTGGTGTGTTGCATTAACGATTTTGATTGTTTTTGGACGAAATATACCAACTGTGATGGTTTCAAGAATGAAAATAAAGCTAAACAGAACCCACGCTCGTTCTGGAGTACCCGTAATGTGATGCAATATAAGCCTGCACAACTGAAGCCATTTCTCAAGCCCATGTAGCCTCAGTTCTTCAGATAATGAAATCTGATTAGGCATAGCATTGTCAACACTGGTATTATCAGTATTTTCAGGATGATCTCTATCTGCATCCAGGCTACCTCTTTGTAATAATGCCAGGATAGTTGGATCTAACTCTAAACTTTTCTCTTTTAACATCATAGCAAAATTGGGATCCAAGCCTTTATCTTGTAATAAACTACTCAGCTCACGATCACCTTGTCTGGTCCTTCCTTTCAGCATTCTAGCAATCCTAGGGTCATTCAACCTTTCTTGAAATGCAAGAGCCAAATTCAAATCCAGTGGTTGTTGATTTGCAGAGTTAGATGCACTAGAGTCATTCCCTTGACTATCAAGGCCACTACTAGAACAAACAACCAACGAATTATTGTGATCCAAATTTCTTTCATCAGATGATATTCCAACTTCAGGTTCATGAGCAGCTGAGCGACAGGAGCTGCTGTGCAAATGTAACGCTATACTTGACCTTCCACTATCAATGCTTTTGTCACTATTGATTCCGTCCGGCAAACTAGCAGTTTGAGACATGACATTATTCCAATTGCTTCCATCACCTGCAGCCAGACCCCTGCTAACTTCAATGACATTTCCAAGATTACCAGCTTCAACACTACTACTCCGTTTCATACTTGATCCACAACCTTCCGAAAAGCTAGATGAACTGTTATGCTCCTTTCTACGAAAACCTTCTCTCAGGCGAACTACAGTGCTTTGTAAGGCATCTCTCCTTGCAGCTAATGGATTTGTAACCGACAAATGGCGAGAAACAGCAGCTCCTAAAAGTACACAAGCCATAACAGCATAACTGATACAGTGCCCCAAATACCTGCAAGAGAAAAGCATAGTCAAGTCAACAAACCATTAATATATGCAATGCAGGTAAAAAGGCCACAAGTTTTGGATTAAGGAACTGACCAGTATTGCACTCCAAAACAAATAAGAAACACCCGAGATGTTCCAGCAATGAACAATACGGCAACACGACTATTAAGAAGTTGAAAACCATAGAGGCAAGCTCCCATATTCCAGTCTACATGACAGGTAGTTCACAGAAACAGCAAATAAAAAACCAGAGATAAAAAGTGCATAAGAATTTTTCCTTTTGAGATAGTACAAAAATTAATATAACCAATATCAAGAAGGGCTAATTAAATCACCAAGAATAATAACAGCAACAGATGTGATTGCTCCCAGCCAATTTTCCTCCTTTGCCGTTAGACCATACAAGATGGAGTATACTAACAGAACAGATAACGAGCCAAGATAGAGAAGAACAAGATGGGAAGCCCTGTCAAGAAAAAGAAAAGCAAATAATTTAAAAAGAACGCTTAATGAAGTACACACGTTATCCGCTTAAATGTTTGAGAAGCAATATTAGATATTCAACATTCAACCATTGTCAGAAGAATGGGAACAAGTTATTCAAAACAAGGTAATAGATCCATCAATAAACTGATTGGAAGGAGGGAATAAAATTAAGAGCAAAAGATATACATTCCTGACTAATAGCTAATACTGAATGCTATTTTAAAACCTTAAAAGTTTATTTGTCTCCATTATGATAGTCCAAACTGAGAGCAAGAACTAGAACAAACCTTCTAGATTGTCGAGGATATAACTCATTAGGGTCTGGTGGTTCAGGCAAACAAGCCACAGGACCCACCTCAATACCATCAGAATAAGCAGATTTGTAAGCGCTTCGCACATATTCATCCACATCTAAGCCATTCCCTACATGAGTGATGGTAATAAGAATTTTTCAAGCGACAAAAAAAATAGAACCAAACTAAAAGCAGCATGTACAACAGGAAACCATCTATTTCAGTCTCTATACATTGCAGTTATAATCATTTGAGTTCCAACATGAGTGTTTTCAATTAAGTGCCTATACATGTACAGTCATGCTTTGTATTATCGAAAAATGAGTAACATCTATAGCTACCTATATTTTATCCTTCGATAATAATTTGGATGGCAGTTTGTAAATGAAAAAAGTGATTCAAAAACATACCATTAAATACCATTCTGCAAATAAATAGCATGTTGATTGCTAAAGCAATTGCTGACACTCCAAAAAAGAAACCGGATGGAGAATATCGGTCGGATGCCCGTGATCCAGTTGTGACATATACTGCACAAAGCTCATAGGCACAGAGTAGAGCAACAGCTAGAAGAAGCAGGATTGCAACAGCTCCTGCCAAAGAAAAATGTAGACATTTTATAAAAATTATTAGAAGAGTCGACGCAAAAATAATTAAAAAAAATTGCTCCTTCAGCATATCACTCACCTCGGATAAGTAAACACAAAACCAACGCAATCAAAGAGCAACATAGAACAATACATACACGTGTGTGTGTGCATGCGCGCGTGCGTGTGTGTGTGTTTGTGTGCGCCGCAGTGAGGACAAAGTTTCCCATCAATAGCTTTGTACAAGGACCTAAACCAATAACAACCCTGTAGCTTGTTCAACTATAGGCAAAATAAGTTCCATATTTTAATTAACTGTGACTCCTTATTTATTTCCTAATAACCATGCAGCTCTCTTCTAATCAAGTTTTCTCAAGGGAACATTCGTTAATCAGATCTACATTACTTGATGCCCAAAACAGCATTCTAAACCCGCTAATAGTACATGCACTGGCATGGCTGAAGAGGTAGGTGCATGATGAATCATTCTGATCCAACAACCTCTCCTACTCTAAACCTACCAAATGAGTATGACCTTCCCACTTCTCAAAGAAAATAAATTTATTCGGTTAGTGATACTTTCTTCCTATTTATGCTTAGTTAAGTTCTTATTTGTCTTCAACTATGAAAATGTATCTTTATTGTCCTCAAATCTGTTCTTAAGACTACAAATGAGGCATTTCCGAAAGATAATGGAGACATGCAGTGCTTGAAGACATGTCTGCTCAACAATTATTGGAGTAAAGTCCAAGCCTCAGTCCCCGTAGAGATATGGCCTAAATAGAGGTTATAAAGCTACGAAAATCCTCACCTTAGTAGGCATTTTGGGAAGTTGAGTTAAGGTCCAAAATCTAAGATAGTATCAGAGCTTATCCTAGAGCTATCAGTATTGTCCAGGCACCAGATCCAATAGCCCTAAGCAGCTAAGCATGAAGAAGTGCATTGGAGAAAAGCCCAATTCTCACGTCACCAAGAGATATGGCCTAAATAGCTTATAAAGCATTGACACACTTCATAGTAAAGTTCCCACCTAGAGATATGGCTAGTCCCATATTATTCAAAGAATCTCCATTCTCTTTAACTTTTTTTTCACTCAAATCATATAACTTAAACATTGTACCGAAATGATACCATCCTCTGTAAAATGATCACGACACTCTTCGTAGTAAAGTTCTCAACTATGGAATTACTTGATTTTGTATCCTATGTTGTTGTAGATTCAATTGTTATCCCAAATTTTTGGCAACTCCA
>Ga0209282_1001078_pt1 | contig 14461 bp, 13 predicted proteins | sample Mtrugardesep15_FD_187529 | JGI IMG/M metagenome (GOLD analysis project Ga0209282, IMG submission 187529) | Root nodule microbial communities of legume samples collected from California, USA - M. trunc garden sep15 (SPAdes) (version 2) | ecosystem: Host-associated > Plants > Roots > Nodule...
AAAATATAATACAATTATATGTTTGTATATAAAAAAAATGCTAACAACTTTAGGTCAAAGAAGTGATTTATTATTGATGGTGTGTGTAAAGATTTAACATGACTTTAATTTTTTCTTATAAAACTATTCTATGTTTCTATATAAGTTGATGATCATATTGCTTATTTCATCACATTGTTGAAGTTTGCTGCAAGTTTATATCTTCTATGAAACAATACTACGTATAAGTGTATTAAAATTGAAGGTGTGCATATATAAGTCCTCTATATAACTTACGAACTTCAAAAATAAGTTTTCAAGTGGAACGTGGAACTCGACCTCTTAGATTAGTCGACTCATGAACCAGATACCGAGTTTTTAAAAAAATATTATAAAATTTGTTTAGAAACATTAAGCATATTAAAATATAGTTTTTAAATGTCACTCAAATGTTCTTTCAAAAACAATGCCACTCAAAGGTATACAAAGACGCTTTTAAGTTCTTTTATGTGTTTTTAACGACATGGGTCAAAAGTCTAGATGAAAAATAATGATGAAGATGGTGATGATACTGATGCGACTTCAAATGTCGTTTATAGAAAAATAGTATTTTGCAATGTATGATAATTAATGTAAAATGTACGATTTTCAAACTTTATCAACATTACTATGATATGACTAATATAATATATTTTTGTCATATGACTTATTACACTACAATTCTAATGTTCCTATTATTTATTCGTGTTTGTTTAGTCCGTATGACCCGTGCATCACACGGGTCAATGGTCTTGTATGTCACTAAAATAGGTTCATTTTAGACTGGAAAGATGGTTCGGACCGGGTCCTAAGAGTTCGAGACTCCGGTTTAAAGTGTTATAAACCAGAAAGGATTCGCATACAAAATAAAAGGGTTTAGTTGGTCTCCAAAATAGGGTTTTGCATAGAGGCTGAAAGCTGAAAGCTGAAAGCTGCTGAGTGCAATCAGCACCATGGGAGGAGGGAAGCATCAAATCAATAAGGCTCACAAGTCACGCTTCTCTTCTAAGTCTTCTCGCAATATTCACAAAACCTCTGTCAAAGGTTCGTTCTTCGTATTTTCAATTCATGAATGCTATTTTTTTTTTCAATTTTTTTAAATTTGTAAATTAATTACTAATGTTTCGCTTTTTAATTGATTTGAAATTTTTAGATAGACTTGCAATCGTAAAAAATGACCGTAATATCGGCAAAGGTGCTCGTGCCGCCCGACTTCAGAGAAATAAAATGGTATAATTTGATTATGTTTCAATGCTGTTATTGTTTCTTTTCATTATACTTGCTTTCAGAATCATTGATTTGTAAATTTACAGATACGCGAGCAAAAAAAGGCGGCAGTCTTGAAAGAAAAAAGAGAATTGACTGGATCCAAATGTCCTCCTCGCATAATTGTGAGTATATTCATCCTCTCATTTCGATATGAATGCACTGTTTGGATAAACAGCTTAATTAAGCACTTACATGTATTTTTTTGTAACAAAATATGAAACGTTTAAGCTATAAGCTGATTTCATAAGCTATCATAGAGAGCTGTTGGAAATAAACTTAATACAGCTTATGGACATGTGTTAAGCTGTTTCCATAAGTTCTTTCAAACAGGTTCACAAGTGTTTATGCTTGTAGATAAGCTCTTACTAGCCAATCTGAATAGGCCCTAATTCATTGCATACTCATTTTGATTCACTTTTACTGTGCCCTCACATCCTTATTATTTTTCCGTTCCTTCCAGGTTCTTTTTGCCCTTTGTGCTACTGTGGATTTAGAACCACTTGCAGATGATCTTTTGACATTGTTATCTAAAGAATCTTCTGTGGCGCGGTCAGGGACAGTTGCTTCTTCTGAATATAGGACCAGAGTAACGGTACATCTTACTGATGCCTTATTCTCTCGAAATCAGTTAATTCGTGGAGTCATTTGTATATACAACATTGATTGAGTTAATTGCAAAGCTTTTATGTATTATACTTAATAATAACTGTAATGATATCAAGCAATGAATTTAAGAATTCATAATATAGACATGAACTGGTTTATTGAGAAATAAGGCAATGGTTGTACTTCAATTAGTATTTAATTATGTTTTTTATATAGTCATTTCCCATGTATGTTTTAGTGAATGGGATTTTGCACCAATGTTATACGCTACAGGTACTAAAAGCACCTCATGGTGATCTACTATCCTGCATGGAAATGGCTAAGGTATTATCTATTGCATTTAGCTTTTTTCAAGGATTTTAGTTTGCGGGTGTGGAAAACTTGGGTTCGTGCTTACTGTTCGACACTATATTTGCTGTAGGTTGCTGATCTACTGGTTTTTGTGGCCTCTGCAAGGTCTTCATGTGAAGATACTGATTCTCACTTCACTGATTCATTTGGAAGTCAATGCCTCTCTGTGTTTAGGTCTCTTGGTTTACCAAGCACTGCTGTCTTTATTCGCGTAAGTTATGGCCATTCTTATTTTTGGAACTTATGGATTAATTTACACTAAGTTATGGCCATTCTTAGTCCTGGAAACAGCCTCTTGTGTAAAAACAGGGTAAGGCTGCGTACAATACACCAAATGGTGGGACCCCTTCCCGGACCCTGCGTATGCGGGAGCTTTAGTGCACCGGGTTGCCCTTTTTTTATGGATTAATTTACACGAGCTTACAATCATTTCATGAAGAAATTTAAATTTAATCATTTATCGGGATTTCCATGTAATGCTTTCAGGATCTGCCAACCGAGCTAAAACAAAGAAATGAACTTAAGAAGATCTGTACATCTAGTCTTTCCTCTGAATTTCCCGAGGACTGTAAATTTTATCCAGCTGATACAAAGGATGATCTTCACAAGGTAATTATTTCATTCATTCATGACGGAAAATCCCGATTACACCTGCTGAATTTATCACCCATTGTATGCCCAGTTTTTGCCTAAGCCTTACACTTTTCTAATCTTTGCAATCACAGTTCCTGTCCCTCTTTAAAGAGCAAAGGCTTAAAACTCCTCACTGGAGAACTCAACGATCTTACCTCATGTCTAACAAGGTTTGAATTCATTAATTTGATCCAGATGTTCATTGATTCTATCAATTTACATATAGTTTCGCATATCGAGCTTATCATGTTTTACCACCCTAAATTACAGGTCGACACGGTATATGATGGCAATTCTGAAAAATGCACCCTCGTTCTCAGCGGTTACCTTCGTGCTTGTAACCTCTCCGTGAATCAACTGGTAATCGCAAGATCATGGAATACATTTTAGTTGCATTTAGTTGTTTGTTGTCTCACATTTTGTTTGTTCAGGTTCATGTATCAGGTGCAGGAGATTTCCAACTGTGCAAAATTGAGGTTCTTAAGGATCCCTTTCCTTTGAATTCAAGAAAAAATCAGGACTTGATGGATTCAGATGAAATGCATGATGTGGAGGTATAGAGTTTTATCTAGTTCTCAACTAGACTGGTTAGGAACTCTTAATGGCAATTAATATTGAAGTATAACAATTTCAACTGGTAAATACCGTTTTTTGTCAATCTGAAAACACCAATTCAGGCCCCTCTTAATTTTGATATACTGAAATTCCAAACCTTCTGTTCATGCAACACTTGGACATTATGATCTTTTTCTTACTCATTTACTCATACACTGTGTCGACCTGTTAATGCAACACTGGACATTATGATCTCAAACCACTTGGACATTATGATATTTTTATAATTATTTAATCTCAAACCATTTATTTATACTTATACATTTACTTTTTCCTCATTTTTCCTACCTTTTAATGTTGTAGGTCATTCGTACTCTAGTTCCAGATCCTGACAATCAAGAATCTTTAGTTGCCGAGAATACACCTGATCCTCTTGCTGGAGAGCAGGTAGATAATAAATTCTCATTTCTACTATTACCATTTGTAAAATGTTATATTTGATTTATGAGGTTCAGTACTCATAATTTCTTAATGGACGTCATTTTAATTGATCATTAGAGTATTTTCTAATTTTATTTTTTATAGTATAGAATGGCAGTACAAGCTCTGATGATTGGCTTGTAATTTTATTTTTTAAGCCTAGAATTGGCCCAGTGTTTAAACAAATTAGTGGGTGCATTATCTGAATACCATGTGTTTATTTATTTGCATGATTCTTGTGTTTAACGTTCTGGTATGATATTATTACTTGTTGCCAGACATGGCCAACGGAGGCTGAAATGGCAAAGGCTGATGAAGATCAAAAACAAAAAAAGATAAGAAAGAGGAAGCTTCCTGCTGGCACTTCAGAATACCAGGTATGCTCTTGTTTTCTTGTTTCACTTCTGATTGTTTTTTGGTCACCCTTATTGTTTTCAATACTCTTTTCTGTATATATATTTTGACTTTTCTGCTCATGAAGTATCTAGTACGGAAATAATAGGTATCTGGTATTTATTTTCAGGCTGCTTGGATTGTCGATGACTCTGATGAAGAGGAGTCGGACTGTGACAATGAAGATGATGATGGTATGGTGTTGGATGAAGTAGATGGGTTTCCAGGTCAAGAGGGAAATGAGTATTTAGATCACGATGGCGATGGAGCTTCACTAAGACTTGGAGATTCTGAAGGTGAAACTGATAATGATTCAGTGATGATGGTGAGCTTGTTAATACTTTTGCAATAGAAAAATATTTATACTTTAGACCTTTGGCCTCGTTGGACAGTCTCTCGTCCTTTACTTTGTTCCTGGTATTTGAACACTGCAAGTATTGGTAGTTCTACTTAATCTATCAAACTCGCGTATGCGGTATTATGGATATTCAATTATTTTTGCGAGTTTTGCATTTACAGTATTTCAAATATTTTAATGACACATGTCTTAATAATCCTGTCCCATTGAGGGGTGTCTGATTACTTCTCTCCTAAATTATTGAAAAGGTATTTCTTCTTTCAAATGCATGTTTGTGTTTGAGTTTGGGATTAATTGGCGTTCTTGCAAGACTTTATAACTTGTACCATTGAAAAAGTTCTTATAGAAAAAATGCTTTTGACAATTCCAAATGTTCATTGTATAAATACTTACTATTTTGTTAACCGCATACAGAGAGAAGTTATGAAAAAAGTTATTTTGTTACCCAATATTTTTCAAACATGGTGGTTATTTTTGTTTACTTAAAAAGTATATCATCCATCACTTTTAAGACAGTCTGCTCTCTTAGTTAACAATGTTGGATTCATTTTTTGCCAGATTAGTTTTGATTCCCTTGAGTCAGTGGATCATGATCCATACCTTTAATGCATGATTACTATTTTGGGATTACAGGAAGTAGATAACATGACTAGGGAGAAGATACAAGACGAACTTAAGGAACTTAAAGAAGCACATGCTGCAGACGAGGGTACTTTTTTCTTTTATGTTCTTATCAGTTTTATCACTATATGTGCCGCACTTGCCTCTTTTTCGAGAAAGGCATGAAAATATGGTCTGCTTTTTTGGTTGCTACTTTATATTTCATGTCCTGCCCTTGGCACTTTGTTGGGAATTTGACATAGATACCTTTTTTTGGATTTCCACCTTCGGGTTCCTACCTTTTAAATTGTTAGAAATTTTGCCTTAGATGAGCAAGAAGTGAGCCTTTATGGATGATTTGAAGTTGTATTGCTGGTATGATGATATTCTTATTGATTTGCGTGCCATTTTTTTGTTGTTGTTGTAGAGTATCCTGATGAAGTGGATACACCATTGGATGTTCCGGCTAGGAAGCGATTTGCAAAATACAGGGGACTCAAGTCCTTCAGGACTTCTTCATGGGATCCTAAAGTATGTTTGTCTTTTGGTGATTCTTTACAGCAATACATTGGTACTAAACAAGAAATAATAATCTGACATTTGTAATAATATCAGGAATCTCTACCCCAAGATTATGCCAAAATTTACGAGTTTGATAATTTTAGAAGACTACAAAAGCATGTTCTTGCTAAAGCTTTAGAATTGGAAGAAGAAAACAGAGAGGACTGTATTCCAGTTGGCTCATATGCTAGGCTTCATATCAAGGAAGTGCCCAGTGCTGTTGCATCAAAATTATGTATAATTGAAAAGACAACCCCGATTACAACATGTGGCCTTTTGAAACACGAGTCAAAACTATCTGTCCTTCATTTCAGGTGTGTATATGCTATATCATTTTACCATATTTGCTTTTTGTGCTTTTTAGTGCCCTCATCAAAAGTGGCTCTTTCTGAATATTTGAAAGATGTGTAATGAACAAAATCACTTGTGTTTTGTAGCGTGAAGAAGCACGAAACATATGATGCACCCATCAAATCTAAGGAAGAGTTAATATTTCATGTTGGGTTTCGGCAATTTGTTGGCAGACCAACTTTCTCTAGTGAGTTCATAAACACAGACAAGAACAAGATGGAGAGGTTTCTCCATGCTGGACGCTTTTCAGTTGCTTCAATTTACGCACCAATTTCATTTCCTCCTCTTCCTACAATAGTCCTAAAGAGAGTTGGAGAGGATGCCGCACCAGCAGTTGCTGCCGTTGGCTCACTGAAAACTGTTGATCCAGATAGGATAATCCTTAAGCGTGTTATTTTGACAGGGTATGTTCATTTATTTTTGCCAAGGCCAAGATTCATCAACTGAAAACTTTTATATAATAAATTATTTCTTTATATCTCAATATTGTCTTGAGAGTATCTCAGTTTATCTCTTGGCATTAATTTCTATATTTATAAGTTGTAGACTATAGTCACGAGCTGTTTCCCCATTTATTCTTTTTCTTTGTTCTTTTTTGAAACCCTATAATGTCAACAAAAAGCTTGCATATTACTTATTGGTTCTATGGTCTTTTTGGTTGATGTCTTTGCATACCGAATTTGGGGGGAAAATGTAATTATTTTCATTTCAGAGTTGATTGTGACATTCATGACAATCCACAACAAAATTACTGTCATGCTAATTAGTTTTTGAACATTTTGTGGTGCAGCTACCCCCAAAGAGTATCAAAACGTAAAGCTTCTGTGAGACACATGTTCTATAATCCAGAGGATGTTAAATGGTTCAAGGTAAGAAACAATTGTTGCCCAGTTTCTGAAATCATTAGATTTAATTTTGATGATCTGTGGAGCAATGAAAGAACTTGTTCTCTGAAAATTATCCTCAATTATCACCCTAACATGATTTCTTAATGTGGGTGGTGGTTGCAGCCTGTAGAGCTATATACCAAACGTGGTCTTCGTGGCCGAATTAAAGAACCTGTTGGTACACACGGTATGTTATGTTGCAAACCCTTACTACTAATCATCAAAATTGCTTTCTTAATGACGGACTTGTTCGTTGTTGCATTCCATGAATCTCATCATGACTCATTTTTTAATGTTATATTGTAATTTTCTTATCCTGGTAAAATCTTGTTTCAAATGGATTTTGCTATGCCGTTGATTTGAATTTACCTCCTACCTCATGTTCTCGTCCTTAGACGAGTAGTATACAGAGACTTGTGGGAAATGTTGAACTAGTCTCTGATAAATTACAATTATTAGATCTGCCCCATTATTTGATATTGATTGAAATGATTGTTTGCCAATGGAAATCTTCACTGTTGGAAACACAATTGTGCCCGTTTATGAATTTTTTTTCATGCTTAGCTTCATAGCTTTTGGAAGATATATTATACTCTTTTGTGAGAGTTCCACTGTAAGTACTGTCTAGTTTATTAGAATTATTACACATTGGGGTTTGATAAATATAAAACTGGTACTAATGAAAAGGATAGATGAGACGAGCGATAAAAGTAAAGACCGAAAAAATGTTTTCCTTTGCATTCTGTGCCTGCGGGCTGATAAATATAAAAATTAATCTTACTGAACTAATGATAAAAATTAATCTTACTGTGTATGTTTTTTTGCAATTGTTTTTTGGTTCATGTTTCAGCTTGTAGTCATTAGCATTCTCGAATAAATGTGGGATACCTATTGACCGTATTCTGTTTATTGTTGTTCAGGAGCAATAAAGTGTCTTCTCAACGGGGTTCTTGAACAGCGTGATACTGTATGTTTGAATTTATTTAAACGTGCATACCCGAAGTGGCCGACCCGTCATTTTCCTTTATTAGATTTTTGATGGGATGGCAGTTGAATTCTATTATTGATCACGGAATTCAATAGAAAGCCAATTGGGAATGAAGCTTTGGTTCAGATTGACTTCCTTGAATGGAGGATGCAGTTTAGTCCACACAGATATCAAATTCAATAGAAAGCCCCTTGCTGGTTTCTGAATGTCAGAGAAGATAAATTAACAGATATCAAATTTTGTATTTTTTTTAAAAAAAATTAATTTTTGGTTTTTGCACACAGAAATACTGTGTACTAGGTGTTCACATTATGATTCATTTATAGTATCATTGTGGAATGAACTTCATTTCAGTTAAGGCTACTTTATGCATGTTCAGACATTCTATTGTATTGTAGCTGTTGATTGGTTTGGACTTTTAATCAAAGTTATAAAGCCCCTTTGACAACCTATTCAACTATGAAATGTTACAGGGTGTATATGTACTTTTTTTTTTTGTTTCAAGCTGTGTATCTTGCCCACAGCTTGAAGACCGCAGCAGGAAGGAGGTGAAATTAGTAGTGGGTTGGATTCTAATTTCTAGAAGATAGATGCCTTTTAAGTTTTGGGTTTTGCTAACAAATTCCCCAAGGATGTCAAAAATAGATTTTTTTTATGAACAACTTTTTGACTTTCATAAAGTTAAACATTCCACATTTTATCAATTTTCAATGTATAATTTGGATATTAATCTTCTTAACTAGTGTCCAAAGGGCACTAGTTAGCATTTCCCTTAAGTTTTATATGAGGTATGTTTTTTGAAAACCAATTTTGATACAACTCAAGGACAACCAAAGATATACGTATGTATTGCACAAAAATCAAAGCAATAGAGAGATAGAGTAAGAAGATAAAGTCCTAAAACACGATTTGCAACAAAAGATAAGAGAATGAGTTATAAGTGTTGCAAAAAAGTCCTAAAAGTTATAATTTTTTTTTTTGTTGCAACAATAGATGAAACAAAGTTATAAGTGTTTTTAATACAAGTTAAGTTATCTTAAAGAGCTTATGAAAATAAGTTTTTTTTTGGACACAGCCTATGAAAATAATGTTTAGACACGTCAAAAACTGTTTTTAAATAGTCTCGCAAGTGCTGTCAATGGATAAATTCAAGCAAGAGCTTCTAAATGAAAGAGAAATTATCAGTGTTATTATGCGAAAGTTGAGAAATTTAAACCTCGGTGCGTCCATATGAGGAGTATATTATAGAATAAATAAATGATAATTTCTCCTCGTCTCTCGTGGTTCTTTTTGCTTTAGCACACTATGAGGAAAGTGCTTCACCAGGAATAGATTTTTGAAGTTTTTCCACTCTAACGGTACTTCAGTGGCTGTGGCTATCATCTGCTCTCGAGCTCCTCTCCATAAACTTTCTGCATTCTCCTTAAGCATGAATGTAGCATATTGAACCTTTTGTTCGTCGGTGCAAGGAATTACTCCAAATCTATTTTCAATCTTGATGGGATCAAATTCTCATTAAAGGATGGAGGCTGGTCCTTTCTGATCTCTGTAAATCCTCCATTCTGATTTCCATGGTTTTGGTTATTACCAACCATATGTCACAGTATTCCTTGCTTGTGTTGATTCATCATTTCAGTGGTGGCGGAATAGGTGCTTTTGCGTATAAGACTATAAGAGCTATCTACTAGGAAGTTACCAACTAGAAAGATATACCATAAATAAACCAACAATCTTTTCTGTATTTTAATAATTCACCATAGTTTCGAGCTGTCAGATAAATTACATATAAATGGAAGGATAAAAAACATCTTCAGGAATAAAATTCGACATTTTGTCAGTACAACTTGGAATAAAAGTTCCATTTTACCAAGAGAAAAAAAGAATTATCCCTCACATTAACTAATGGGAGACCACTGGTCCAGAATTCTAAAAATGCAGCTATTTTCTTTATGTCACTACTAAACCTTCAGCCAATCAATAAAAAAGTGCAAACTCTGATTAGGGCACTTGGCTCCGACTTAGGGACAACAATATTTTGATGACCGACTTTATCAAGGCAGCTTAAACATTTTCACCTGGTGGCAATTCAGCCAGCTTAGCAGGAGTTCCGAGTACTCTTTCCATGTCATAACGAACTTCAATGTTGCGAATGCTGTACCCAACCACCATCAACCAATAAAGCAGTTTTCCAAGTTCAGATGCACTAGTCTCAGTTACGCTAGTCTATAACAAATCAGAACTGAAAGAAGTTATACAAACATCTCAAATGATACTACTGACAGTAATGGCAAGCAAAGAGAAGGCTGTTAACCCTGATCAAACAATCACACATAGGCCCATGAATCAATTTGAAGAAATCTAGTAGTGGCAGGTAAGCCCTTTAGTTAGTTGGACTATATTATAACGAAAGGATTTGAGACAGGGCATCTCGTCAATTGAGATAGTAAAGACCTTTGAGCATTGAAAGGTGCAGACCACAGACCTTCAAAAGTTTGGCAATCCACAATGTAAAAAGATGCAGTTCCTATCAGTATCATCGGACCAATATAACATGCAGGACACTGGATATCTTACTTTCGTATCCTTGAAACTTATTTCACACGGTTAAAGAGCACAATTATTCAAAGCCGGAACTAAAAAAGGAAAGAAAACATTCTTATTTAAAGTGATATGTTAGATCAGAGATGATTAACACTGTTTCTGCCAAATGTATATTCTACATTAACTTCCCAATCAGGTAACATTAGGGTTCTATCCTCCATGTTAGACACATAAAACACACAGCCTAAAAATAATACAATTCCAACATTAAATTCAATATTAACCCAAATAATAACAGTGAGCAGAGCATATAATAATTTGAAAATGTCGAGTTTGACAGACTACAAGAGTGGGGTGGAATGAAGTCTCCTTTAAGAACGGGGGAGAAAAACAGAAGGCAATTAGAGATATTGAGGCAAACCTTCATTTGTGTAGGATCTGCAACAGCCAGTAGACGCTTTATAAATGTATTCATCGCAAGAACAACATCCTCTCCAGCACTACTAGTTAAATCCTACATGAAAAAAAGGTTACTATGGCACAAAATTGACATATTCCAATAAACAATGTTCCTAAATTCTAATCATAGAGAATTGGAGGAAAATTTGAATTGATTAAGTTTAATGACTCGGATGTGATGTACAGTAACACCATACTAAACCTACCTAGTGCTGAACAGAAATGCAATTCCAGATATTCAATTTCAAAGTACTGGTTCAAGTTCAACAATTGAAAAAATAATACTCATTCATAATAACTTTTGCATTAGCCCATATTTTCAGAACTGATCACAATAAAGCTGCAGTGCAGATCAGCATCGAGAAGTGTATGTTAAGAAGACAGCACACGTAAGCTGGATAAAGGCGAATGCGTATTTTATAACAACAAAGAAAAGTAGAAATCAACCTTCAAATTCCGAGGCTCAAGAGATTTCAGGTATTCCAACAGTTCATTTTGTGCATTGCTAGACTGTCTTCCAACTTGACGATTCAACTCCTCAATCTCCGCTTCAAGTATTTCAATGTACTTTTTAGCATCCATTCTCTCAGGTCCAGAAATGTTGTTCCACCGAATGACTTCACCTGAAACATTCTTTTGTGTCCCAGGTGCGTAGTCTGGAATATCCTACAACATTTTAAGATTATATAAGAATGCACAGACTAAAGCATTTACTTGGTGTCATGAATCATGAAGTAATTCTCCTAAAGAAAATGTCACGGCCATTTAGCAGCAATGAAGTTTTTTAATACCGAATTCTCAACACATAATACCTTCATTCTTAGGCCTGAAACTAATATACCCAACAGCAATATTATTTATCTTCTGCTAGCCCATGACACATAAAAAATTAGTCACACACCCTTATAGTTATCCAAATACTTCAATAACTTATGAACTACATAATCCAAAAAGACAAGGAAGAGAAATGATGTACCTTTTTATCTTGCACATCCGGAAGGGCAACTTGTTCCAAACTTTCTTGCAGTTCCAAACGGTATTGTGCATTTCTAAACATGTATCCAGTCATCATGACACTGTACATAAGTTGTGCAAGGTTCTCAGCTACCTGAATAAAAAAAATGAAATGGTTCCCATTGAAATAAGAAGCATGGAGAGAAAGTATAAGGAAAAAGGACGACTGCGATTCAACCCACAACTCAAATACATGGCATAATGTTGCTTTACCAATTGGACCATCTAGTGCTAAAACTGTCATCCGTTCACCAGCAAAAAAGTCATTACGGTCTGTTAAATATATTACGGTATTTGTATTTATTATTTAGGATTATCGTATATAGGAATAACATCATGCAAATAGGAATAATATCTCCTATATTTATTTTGTATTTACTGCTTTGAGCCTGTACTCTGTTGTGTAGTTGAAACATGTGGTTTCACAATATCATACATCTATTTTCTTCATTCAACATGGTCTCGGAGACTGGTTGAGGCAACCATAAAATCGTGATTACTCAGTGTACCCACGCTCCAAGACCCAGCCCTGAACACGCACTCACATGTGCCCACACATGTGAGAAAGCTTCAGTGCCCAGTCCCTTCCGCCAGTGCGTGGTTGCACAGTTCTCAGCAATCTTTCTGGCACAGTGGTCGGTTCTTGGCGGTTTGAACGCCAGTGTTCCCAGGCCAATCTGAGCACTTTTACTACCAACACACTATGCCCACATCCTTTTTGGTGCAGTTTTATTGTTTTCTCTCATTCAACGATATCAACAATGCTTGTTGATAAAATTAAACAAGTACCGAAAGGGGTAGAGCATACAGAAGGCTTGAAAACTAAGATTAACCGCGGAGAAAGTTAGGAAATAACTGAAATAACAATAGGTAATAAGAATAATTTCATGAAAGCAACCAAGAGATTAGCTATCCATTATTACACCCAGACATAACCAGCATGTAGAAACTACTTATCATCAAATCATAGTGGTAAAAGCTAGTGGAAGAGAGAGGGAAAAAAATCATAATCTTACAGTGGCAATTGTTATAGAAAAAAATTGAGAGGGCAGTGTTCCAATCATATTTGTCACCGTCTGTCGCATGGCATCCACAACCTAATCACCGAAAGAAATCACATTCACTAAGATGATATTGCATGAAAACACTTGTATTGTACATGGCAATCGATCAATTAACGGTGTCTGTTGATAACGAGACAACATTACCGGTGGAGGTGCTCTTTTTACAAACAATTCCATAAATTCCGGCTGCACGGTCTTGACATATTCCAGTAAGATTTCTCTCCTGCTCTTTGACTGGTGATTTCAAAAGGTATAATTAATCACTAATCAGGAACGCTATTCATTCATTTAGGAACACAATCCTACACTTGCCCTATTCCAAGGGAATTACGTTGACAAGTGACATATTGATTTTTATATATATATTAAAATTAAAGAAATGATAATAATTAACTAATTAATAGTATATAACAAAGATTCAAAAAGAAGAAGTACCAACCAGAGTGCCGTTAGGGGATTTGGATTCACCCGCATCATTTTTGGATGCTTGAATTCTGAAAGAAAGTGTTCCTTTATGGTTTGAATTTCTGGAAAAAGCAATTGATGAAGGTGAACGAGTTCGCAAAGAGAATCGAGAAGTAGAAGTTGAAGAAGATGATAGTATGAGTTGAGGTCTGAGTGAGGGTTTCGCAGTCGACAAATACATCATCACTGTAACTATGTACGATGTATCCGATGCTGTGTAGTGAACTATGCTTTGCGCGGCCTTGTTCTACTTCCCACTTCAAAGACAGGGATGAGCCACACACGTGATTTCCGCCTCCCACGTACGGTTAAATAACCCACACTTTATTTTCATAGAATAAAACTTCGGAAGACAAATTACCCAATTAAATTGACTATATTATGATATTTTTTGTTTTTTAAGATGAGGTGATTCCTGTAACACCCCGTTTTTCCAAAATGATATAATAATATCTAAACATCAGAGTTAATCAACAATCAACGGAGTATTACATGCATATCTCAAAAATAATTTATTTAAATAGAAACATAAAACTATTTAAATAATCCTCCAAAACAACATCTTTATAAAATAGTCTGCAGCAGAATAATCATTTCAAAATCATCTTAAAAGTTCTTATACTTCAACGTATCTGGCACAAAGGTCTCACCATAATAAAAATGTTCTCCAATATATATCAACTATTTATTCAACAAATCTCCAACATGAAGTGATACATAAAGGAATGAAATTATAAAACATAATATCCCATCCTGTTACGTATCAGAGCCTACGACACAATGAGCCAACTCCTATCTATCAATCGCTACCTGCACTTGCCCACGAGGCGGCAATTCCAGCAGAAGGGGTGAGTTCACAAAACAAAGC
>Ga0209282_1001080_pt1 | contig 14454 bp, 5 predicted proteins | sample Mtrugardesep15_FD_187529 | JGI IMG/M metagenome (GOLD analysis project Ga0209282, IMG submission 187529) | Root nodule microbial communities of legume samples collected from California, USA - M. trunc garden sep15 (SPAdes) (version 2) | ecosystem: Host-associated > Plants > Roots > Nodule...
TCCCTACGTTGCAACTGCATAACTTAGTAGATCTGTGGTTCTGCACAGCATCAACATCGAAAAAGTTACCGGCATCTGTGGGCTCTTCGGCTAAGGACTTTGTGATGGCTTTATCGTACTGTCGAAAGACCGTACCTCATTGAGATTGTCCCCTATCCTATCCATATATGTGGACTCTGTTACTTTACATAGATATACAACTACTTGGGGGAAAGAAAAACCCAGGTGTTCCTACTTGGGAATTTGTTCATTAATTTGTTCAATGTTGTGGATCTTTTTGATTTGTTTTCATAATCTCTAAATGTATACCCTCCAATTTTGTACTATATATATGCTTTATTTGCTGTTTTTTTCTAGGACATGAGTACTTAATACTACCAATTGACCAAATGATGTCTTCCCCTTTTATAGTATCTAAGCGAGAGTGATTATTATAGTGGTTGAGGTTGGAGTTCGCACATGGTCTCAGCTATGAATGATAGTATTAGCTGAACCTAATAGTACATGAACAACATGCATAAAGTGTGATTTCTCTTTACTCTTTAGATACATACAAGCGGAATGCCGATAGGTGATAGCATGGTCACTAACTAAGAACGATGGGCATGAAAGTTACCAATGCAATAGGATTTGTAGGGTACCCTAACTTCTTCTACTCAGAGAGAGAATTGTTGGATGCCATTAATGTTATTATTGGAGTACTATTTATAAATGGACGTCATCAAAGCGTTTCTGGAATGTAACAAGCAACTCGAGCAAACAAGCTGTAATATGTTTCCACTAATTAAATATCTTCATATTCATATATACGATTATTCAAGTTTAACTGCACTAATGTTAAAACTCTTGAGGAGAGTTTAAATATGTACTTGAAGAAGCAGCAATATTAAAACTTTTAAAAGGGAGTTTGCGGCTCATTTGAATCCTAAGATTTGAGTATTTGTTATAATACTTTTATAAATGATACAATTAAAATGTTAGGATATATGATTGGACAATGTTGCAAACTATATTATACCGTTAATGCCTTTCTATTAAACTCAAATTTTTATAGGTTTACCACAGTGGTGATAACAGCCCCAAGCCACATCTTTGTCTATCATAGCAATATTCTTTAGGTGTTTATCATAGCAATATTTCATAGAAAAAAAAAGACATTATAATTTGTATTTAAGAATATTTTACATCCAATATATACCATCAATTTTTTTATGAAAACATTTATTGTGTAATACTTCATTGATCCAATATTTAAGTATCTATCAACAAAAATCACAAAAAGATTATATTTTAAAAATATAAGTTAAGACAACTTGAATATCTATACCAACATTTGTCTTTATATATTAATAAACAAATATAGTCAAAATAGATCTAAAAAAATTAGATCATGTGAATATTGTAAAGTGTAAACGGTCAAATTGTTCCACTTAGTTTGAGACGGAGGAAATAATGTATATTATTTCTTAAAAAAAATTGTATATTATTAATAGATATATTACTAAAAGACTTAAGAACACTTGAATGAGATGATAAAAGATCTCTTTCAACGTCTTTGCGAGCATAACTCAGTTGATAAAACATACATTATTATATGAAGTGTTTGAGATTCGAACCTCAGACATCTCACTTATTTCACTGTAGGTAAATACTAAAAAGAAGAGATGAATTGGTGTAAAATAAAAGAAAACCTATTTTCATAATTTTTTAAAATTTGTTTTAAAAACAAAAATAAGAGAATATGAAAGGAGACCCATTTGACGACCGGTTCCTTGACCTCGTCCGCTGTTAGCGCCGCCGTCGTCCTCACTCACATCACAAAATTCATCCTCTCTCCGCCGTGCCGTTCATCATCCTCTTAAAGTTAAGTAAGATATTTATCTCTTTTGTGCGGATATTTATTTCATTTCTCACATTAGATATCGAAAAACACCATTTTAGAATCAAAATTTGTGTTTTTTATAATAGCAAGTTGATAATGGATTAAAATAAATTAGATTGTCATGCTACTCATAAGTGATTTTTGAAGTGAGTGAGTGGATTGTAATGTAATGAAATTTTGATTCTATTGTAAATGAACTGATGCAGGGTTTTTATTTTGCAACAAGACAAACCCACCAACTGTATGATACTTTTCTTGTGAGAAGAAGAAATCAACATGGCAAACAGCAAATACGAGTATGTCAAGTGTTTTGAACTCGAGGACGAGGTTATGTTTCCCAATTTCATCCTTGTTTTCATCACTGCTTCTAAACTTCACAAACCGTACCATGTAAATGCTTTGAATTTGATGAACTCTTGCGCTGTTGCGGTGCTTGAAGAGTATGCAGATATAGTTCTCGCATACGGGTTTAGTGATGAGTATACCTTTGTTTTTAAGAAGACCACCAAGTTCTATGAAAGACGTGCTAGCAAAATATTATCCATTGTTTCTTCTTTTTTCTCATCTGTCTTTGTTAGAAAATGGCATGAATTTTTCCCGCAGATGGAACTACATTCTCCTCCTTACTTCCATGGGAAAGTTATACCTTGTGCAGCTATTGATGCCCTTCAAGCATATCTTTCGTGGAGGCAAAATATTTGTCATTTGAAGAATCAATATCATCAATGCTTTTGGCGACTTGTTGAACGTGGAATGAATGAGAAGGAAGCAAAGGATTTTATCGATGGTGCTAAGAAGCGCGACTTAAATGATATTTTATTTGATGAGTTTAATGTTAATTACAATACATTGGATCCAATGTTACGACAAGGTTCATGTGTTTTGAAGACAATGGTAGGGGATGTGGTGAAGTACACTGAAGATGGTGCTCCCGTTGAAAGGAAAAGGAGAAAGATAAACACAGTGCACTACAAGAAAATAGCAAGCACGAGATTTTGGAATGAGCACACTATTCTTTTGAAGGAGCTTGGTGTTTTTGCGGTGGAGATTAACAATGTGAAGCCAGAGTATGTGAGGTCCTTTGAGTTTGATAGCAAGTTGATGCCATCTACATGGGTTGTAGTTCGGATAGATGGATGCCACTTCCATAGATTTTCTGAGATACATGAATTTGTGAAGCCAAATGACGACAGAGCTCTTAACTTGATGAATTCATGTGCGGTGGCTGTATTAGAAGAATTTAGGCAGGATATAGTATTTGCTTATGGGGTTAGCGACGAGTACAGTTTCATTCTTAAGAAATCCACTGATCTTTATCAAAGGAGAGCTAGTAAAATCATTTCGGCAATTGTGTCCTACTTCACTTCAAATTACGTGATGAGATGGAAAAATTTCTTCCCTCAAACTGAGTTAAATTATTCTCCTTCTTTTGATGCACGAGCAGTGTGCTATCCATCTGCTGAGATTGTACGAGACTATCTTTCGTGGAGGCAAGTAGATTGCCACATAAACAATCAATATAACACTTGTTTCTGGAAGCTTGTTGCATCTGGAAAAAGCAAACGGGAAGCTCAACGTAGTTTAAAGGGTGCTCAACTGCAAAAGAAAATTGAGGAATTGGCTATTGACTACAATAAATTGCCTGTGATGTTCCGACAAGGATCCTCAGTATTTTGGGATCGAATAGACAATGTTCTCATCCATCAGGAGAATGGAGAGTCTTCTGAAAGTTACGGAAAAGTCGTCGTAGAACATATTGACATAATTGGATCAGCCTTTTGGTTGGAACATCCGGGCATCCTTGATGAAAAGCTACATGTGTGGAAGAAATGTTGAGTCTGATAATTAAAACTTCATTACTTTATTTTTGTGCTTCTAATTTTATTTTATTTTAGTTTGGTTTAACATTCTTGAATTCATAAATGTATTTTCTTAATTAAGATAATGAAATTGGCAAGTACTACATAGGTTTTATTATTTGTGAGTGGAAATACTTGCAAGCAAGCTTCCCTTTTACTTTCCCCTTCTTATGTGGTAGTATGGTTGCACCATTACAACTTATAAAGCTGGCAAAGCAGCCATACTTGAAATGATAATAGCCTGTAATCTATCATCAACTAGTATGAATTTTTGAATTAAAGTAGAAAGGAGCATAGATGAATAATCTATCTATTTATACAATATATTAAACTTTAAGCATGAACTGTGAAAATGTCATGTAAGCTACATGATGCACTCTCCAACCCCCATTTTGGTTACTTCTTGTCACATAATTTTAGTGATATTTTCAACCTCTCCTTCAGTGCTTTCTTTTTCCTTTGGTGTCCTTTGTTTCATCTCAAGTTGAAATTGGTACTTAGTGGACAAAATCAGCACCTTCTCATGGAGTGCTGTTCCATCTCCCAACATATGTTTTTACGTATGCATCTGTCAATGATCGAATGTCCAACCAAATTATTAAGATACCTAACTATCTATCACCGGTGTCACACTTTGCTGTGATGGAATAAATTATAACGGATAATTAGGTTATGGTGCTGTATTAGAGTATACTCTGAAAAATGCTTCATGCTTGATTCTTTTGTTGATCACCCTTTGGATCAAATGGATATATTTTACACGAGGAGGCTAGTTAAACCAAGTTTCCACCCAGTAGTTAAAGCTTTTGGGGTAGACGGGTAGTTACTTTATGCTAAAAACGTATTCGTAACAAGTGTACGGGTGTTGACTCTTAGTGTGGATTTTTTTTTAAGGAGATTACATGTTGTTGTTAAGATGATTATGTTGTCTAGTTTTATATGAACTCGAGGAGCTTTTGTGTATTTCAAAAAGTGCTTGCAAGAGCTGAATATCCAGATTGACATGTGAAGGACTGAACATGGCAGGTATGTTCATTTCCAATTCTTTACGATGCTCATTTGAACATTAGAGGTAGTCAAATCTCCATTCCTTAAGAGGTAAGCTACAATGCTAGCTTAATAGAATATTTGGGAGATTTGTGTTCTTTAGTGTATTCAATTAATTAGTATGTGGTGGGTTCTCTAAATCAGTTATGATGATATATTATCATGGTGGTTTGATGAACTTCCCCACATGATATATGCACAAGCAAGAGCTAAGACAGTTCCTGTCAAACTGTTATAAATGACGACTGTCAACTCTCTTTACCTGTAACTAAGGAAAGTTGAAAGTTTTAGTTAAAATAAATTGAAGACTTAATTAAAAATAAATTGAAAGCTTTGCTACTTAAATCTAAAAATAGTTCTGCCATAAGAGTTAAAGGTGTTTTTTTAAGCAAATGATATCTGTTACAAACAGATATTATCTTGTAAAAACACAAGTAGATAGTTTTATTATTTATGAAAACTATTTCCTTTTTAAAATGCATTAAACCATGTTTTACTTTGAAACCAATGGAAAATATGAAATTGCAAATGATAGTTTTTTAAACGACTAAATATACAAGCCAAACACTGGCGGCTTTGCAACAAAATAAACCCTTCAAAAGAAAAAAGTTACAGAACCATTGCAAATGCAGGTTCGTAGCACTACAGAAATGCAGCCAACACTACAACCTAAGATCCACACAGGCTAAAACAAAACTAAACCACTAACAGCCTAAAAACATAAACTGCAAGAACGAGCAGAAACAGAAAACAAAATCTGCTACCCGTGGACAGAACCAAGCAGCCACAAAACACTAGACAGAAATAAGCAATTCAATGAACGCATCAAAACTGTCCCAACAGACGCCAATTACCAAAATCGACTGCCCTAACATCTAGAGGTAAACCCAATTACAGTTTTTTCATTCCACTGGAAAAGTTTAGTATGAAAACTAATGAACTCTATAGAAAAAAAGACTGATTGGAACGTCTAGTAACATGGTAGAAAATCACGGGATTATGTTTTAAAATGCTTAAGAAAGATCTAGAGATTAATGAGTTTGAGAGAAATATGGTATATGATAGAATACTATGGCGTTGTTTGATTCGTGTAGTTGACCTCACTTAATGGGATAAGACTTGGTTGTAGTTGTTGTAACAGTGTCTCATACGTATGTGTCCTTCTCTTGCCACTTTAAGCACTATTATTCGCACAAAAACAGTATGCTATAAATATTTGCAATAGCAAAGTGCAGACCAAATGCAAACCAGTATACGATGAATTGATAAGTATACCAAATAGAATGCAATAATTAACAGGAATGACAAACAAACAAAATACTACACCAGCACTCAGTTACTACTCTAGTAGCATACCCTACCTTGTAGCATAGGCCTTCATACAAAGAGATTTAGAGATAATATAATTCGGTCAGTTGCTAAAAAAATAGCATATCACACAGAGGAAACAAAACCAAGAACCAAGTCAAACATCTCTCTAGTAACTAAAAAATTCATCATAAGCAACTACATAATATTGCAAGCACATTTTGAATAGTACTGACCAAAAGCACAATTATATACATAGAATTTATCAAACAAAAATTCAATAAATGAAGGTTATATATCACAAGAGTAAGATATCTGAGCAAAGCCTAGTTCATTTCTCTTCATTTGTCTTTACTTTTCCTTAATAATGTTAATAAAAGAGCTTAGCAACCTAAATGATCTTCATTATTACCTGATATTCAAATTAGTGGAAAAGAAACTAGTCCCAATTGTTGTAGGCTTTGATTCCATTTAGTTAAGCAAGTGGATGACATAATTGACAAACAATTAGTGATGAAATCCTAAAAGCTACCACAATGAGAAAGATATTATACTTATTTTTTGATATCCATTGCTCCTTCCTTCCCACAAGTCCACAACAGGACTGCCAAAAAATGACAGACATGGATATAACCCAAGTAAAAAACAATCATCAATAAGAAAGGAAATGAAAAAGTTGAGAGGAACTTGTATCAATCAATAAAGTGAAAGCCAATGTATATTTGAAAATCTAAATGACATAGAGGTCAAAACGAAAGAGTAGCTATGCCTTTGAAACTATAGGTCTTACAATTGCATATGAAGAATCTAATATAAAAAGTAGACATATAAGAACTACTGCAACTATGCCCTAACTTTCATCAATAAATAAGAGTTTACATGTTGATGAGGCCCTCGTCCATGAGGCTGATTTCATTAACATTTGGTACTTGGCATTTTTATCTACGGAAGAGGCACTTTCGATTGACATGGTGTTCAGTACTTTTGAATTCTGCATAATATATTTTGCAAATTGAAGTTCGCATTCCGTGCATTTGAAACCTTTAAGAAAGCATGTTCTCAGCTGTGTTGAAAGACATTCCGGAGTGATTGCTGGATCCATCCAATTATCAACAACTTCCTCTTCACTCGTACAATTCTGTCAACAATTCAAACCAAAAAAAATATACATAAAATAGTTGAAAATGTGTTGAGAAAAAATAAATGCTAGGCATGGCATCAACGAAACCTCATGAATGATAAGATTTTGAATTTTGGGACAACGTTTCAGCACTTCTAGCAACCACTTCCACTTCTCACAATGATTATGTGTAAGAATAATCTCCATGTTGGTTAGATTGTAAAACCTAAGACAACTCAGGTAACGCACATTCTGTTGTGATTTACAAAAGTTAGAAATCAACCCTAATTTCTTTACTCGCTAAATCACACCATTAAACAAAGTTAAATAAAATTGATAATCATAATATTCTAACCACTTCTGCACGCAGAACCCGAGCCTCTTTCTTGCAAAGCATAGTGGACAAAAGCATCAAAGAAGAATGCGATTTAGTAATGTTTGCTCTGATCAAGTTTGGTAAGCTTTGAATCTTTTCCAGCAGAACAGACATTTCCTGTCCAAGCCACTCTATATTAAGTACACGTATATATAAAGCTTGCAATTCCTCTAGAATGGGACATCCTGAAAGAAGCTTTACAAAATATTCAATACGTTCAACAAGTACAGAAGACAAATGGAGAGTTTTGAGGAGAGGAAAATCCACAGCCACATGAGAAAGGTCATTCACTTTTAGCCCTTTCAAATGAAGAACAACAAGGGTCCTACAACTGAAAATACTAGGAGGTAATTTCAAGTAAATCGTGCTTGAAATTTCGAGATAGAGGTTTTCGATCCCTCGTTGCACAGCTGTATAAACAAATCGATTGATATCGTGTGGCTGGAGGCTAGACTCTTTTGAACATTTGAGATGGAACGATTGGAGGGGTATTGTGATGTCTCGCGAGAGAAAGGCAGAGGACACAAAGTGGCGAAATGAAATAAAGTCTTGAAAGGCTTGATCATCAAAGTGAAGAATAAGAACTGAGAGCCATAGCGGTTTCCATCTCTTTGAGAGGATGCTTGTGGCTGCAGAGAGTTTGGTTGGGAGGAATGAGAGGATATGACAGAGAACTGGATCTGGTAGGATGCTGATCCTATCTTCCGTTGGAATTGATCGTCGTTGGGAAGACATCGGCAAAAATTTGAACATTGAGTTGCGCCGTTTAGGGTTTAGGAAAAACTTGGTAGAGTGTGAGTTGTGATGGGTTGATTTAAGAATAGTACATTGGGTTTCGCCGTTTAGGGTTCAGGAAAAACTTGGTAGAATGTGAGTTGTGATGGGTTGATTTAAGAATAGAACATTGGGTTCCGCCGATTAGGGTTTAGGGAAAACTTGGTAGAATGTGTGAGTTGTGATGAACATTGGTAGAATGGGTTGATTTATGGGAAATGCCACGTAGAGCGAAAACATTATCACAAATTCTTCACGACAATTCATTTTAAGTTATGTTGTAGCCCCACTGCCACGTGATTTTCGCTTATTTTAACTACAACACAACGTCATGACATTCTCGTGATCAATTTGTTCGTTTGATATAACACTCTTCTTGATTCATAGAACATTTTTTTTTTTTTTTACAATTGTTTTAGAGAATGAGATATATAATTTTGTTTAGATTTTAAATTCAAATATATATTAGATTTAAAATAAAAAATTATTAAGATATCGTTTGGATTTATACTTTATATTTCGGTTAAAAATATTTATAAGATTTGTTGTATTTTTTGTGATAATAAGATTTGCTCTTTTATTTAAATATATGGTTTAGTGTTAAAAAAAAATTTGTTGAAAGAATATGTTAATTTTTTTTTTTTTACAAGAAAATATATTAATTGTTATGTATTACAATTTAACTTTTTATATATAGAGCGGTGAATTTACTAGAAATATTAGTCTTAAAAAATGTAAACATCTAACAAAGTAGCTCTTAATTTTTGCTAATTCACAAATAAATCTTCAAATTCATAAAGTTGAAGATTATGTCACATCAATTGTGAATTTCTTAATGCTTCGGAAACATGGTTAGCAAAACCTAATTGTTAATTAGCAAAAATGGTATAACCATCTAGCTATGACATGAGATGAGAATGATATTATATTTGTTTATGAAACTTTCTAGTGGAGCACAAACTAAGATCACACTATTTGTTTTCAATTAAAAGCATGATGGCATTCTACTATTCTAGTCTCTGTAGTTGTAAATTTTCATATCCATTACTCCTTCCTACAAGTCCACAACAGGACTACCAAAAAAATTGAAGACATTGCCCAAGTAAAAAACAATCATCAGTTAGAAAATAAATGAAAAGGTTGTGAGGCCATGCCTTTGAAACTAAAAGTCTTACAATTGCATATGAAGAATCTAATATAAAAAGTAGATTTTTAAGAGCTATTGCAACTATATGCCCTAACTTTCATCCATAAATAAGAGTTTACATGTTGATGAGGCCCTTGTCCATGAGGCTGATATCCTTGACACATGGTACTTGACATTTATATCTACAGAAGAGGCAATCTGGATTGACATGGTGTTCAATACTTTTGAATTCTGCATAATATATTTTGCAAACTGAAGTTCACATTCCGTACATTTAAAACCTTTAAGCAAGCATGTTTTCAACTGTGTTGAAAGACATTCCGGAGTAATTGCTGGATCCATCCAATTATCAACAACTTCCTCTTCACTTCCAAATTTCTGTCAACAATTCAATTATTTTAATATAAAATTGGTGAAAAATGATTGAGGTAACAAGAAAATGCTAGACATCAACAAAACCTCGTGAATGATAATATTTTGAAGTTTGGGAGAACTTTTCAGCACTTCTAGCAACAGCTTCCACTTCTGACGATTATGATCTTGCTTAAGAATAAGCTCCATGTAAGTTAGATTGGGAAACTTTAAATTATTGAGGAAACGTGTTTCCCTGTTGTGATACAAAAAGTTAGAAATCAACCCTAATTTAAAACTATATACACACACACACGTAGGAAAATTATCACAGAGGAAAAACATAACCCTAAATCACAACATCAAACAAAGTTAATTAAATTTCACAATCATAATATTCTTACAACTTCTGCACGTAGAACCTGAGCCTCTTTCTTGCAAAACAAAGTGAGCAAAAACGTAAATAAAAAAGGCGATTTAGTAATGTCTGCTTTGATCAACTTTGGTAAGCTTTGAAACTTTCTCCGTACAACAAACATTTCTTGTGAAATAAGCCACTGCATATTACGTGCACCTATATATTCTGCATGCAATTCCTCTAAAATGTGACATCCTGATAGAAGCTGTATAAAATATTCAATACTTTCGAAAAGTATATTAGACAAATAGAGAGTTTTGAGGAGAGGAAAATCCACAGCCACATGAGAAAGATCATTCACTTTTAGCCCTTTCAAATGAAGAACAATAAGAGTTCTACAACTAAAAATGCTATGAGGTAATTTCATGATCATAATCGTGCTGGACATTTCAAGATTGAGGTTTTGAATTTGTCGTTGAGCAGCGGCGTAAACAAATATATTGATATCGTGTAGCTGGAAGCTAGACTCTTTTGAACATTTGAGGTGGAATGATTGGAGGGGTAGTGTGATGTCTCGCAAGAGAAAGACAGAGGACACAAAGTGGCGAAACGAGATAAAGTCTTGGAAGGTTTGGTCGTCAAAGTGAAAATTAAGAACTGAGAGCCATAGCCGGTTCCATCTCTTTGAGAGGATGCTTGTAGCCACACTGAGTTTGGTTGGGAGAAAAGATAGAATGTGACCTATGATATGGTCCGGAAAGGAGCTGATCCTATCTTCTGTCGGAATTGATCGTTGTTCAAAAGACATTTAGTAGGTGTTGGTGTTTGAGAGTGGATAATGAATATGTGAGCGGGTGAATACGAGAGAGAGAAGTAAATATGACACAAAAGACACAAAATCAATATAGGAAAAGAGTGAGTCGAATGGGCTTGTGAATGAGAGATAAGTTAAGCAGTTAATTGGTTCATGGTTCTATATATAGAGCTAAATTATAATACAAAATATTTTTGACAAAAATTATAGTACAAAAAATATTTTTAAATTATATATTTAAATTTAAAAAAGGAACAAATCCTAAAAATATTCTAAACAAAAATATAAATTATATACTTTAATGATAACTGTCATATCCCAATTTTTGACCTAAGACATCACTGACACGCGTCATTCGGTCCGGAATAATCTCCAACTTTTCAGACGAAATTTCGGCAGAGAGATATTTTTAAATACCTCATTTTTTTGTTCCGATTCGGGCCCTCTTCTCTCGTTTTTTTAATTTTATCTTTTTAATTTCCATCTTTTATTTAATTTCTCAATTTTTATTTTAATTCTTTTTTTTAATTAGTCATTTTTTTTTCATTTTCTTAGTTTAAATCACATTCATTTTATTTTTATTTTTATTTTATATTATTAATTGTCCAAAAATGGTCCAAAGTCGGATAAATCCAAAACAACTGTCACACGCTCGTAACAAACATCTCGTAACAAACATCATGTAACAAACGTCCCGTAACAAACATCCCGAAACAAAAATCCCGTAACAAACATCCCGATCTGAAAAACACAGAATTCTTGCTCTGATGTAACAAACCCTAGTCCTATAAAAAGACCAAGAACCGGTACACAATCACACACAGAAAAACGCACGGGGGCCGAAAATTCAATACCAAAACATGCAAAGAAACACAATTTCACCCTTTCAAACCAAACCACTCTCATAGTCAAACCGCTGACCATCATGGCAAATCTTCTCACACGTTCTCCATGTTCTACACAAGTATGGTTAAGCTTTTGGTTACTCTCATATGAAGTGCCTACCTAATGCGTCTTGATCCTAATTATATGGGTACATGGTTTATCTCGTGTTTTATCCTCTGGCCCTCATGGTTCTATTGTTGAGTTCAACAATCTCTCTACTTTACTCCTTAATTATATAAGCAATTAAAAACTAACCCGACCCTCACTTGATATATCGCAAGAATGAACACTTCACACACCACCCTCTTAAGTGACCTTGCATCTCTAAACAAAATCCATGGCCATTATTTGCATTCATGCTCATCCGTATAACTATCCTTCATCGAGTACCTTTTTAAAGTATAGTTTCTTTCGTTCTATTTTTTGTGTGACATAAAGTTTTGAACTCTTTCCTAGCAAGCGATCTTCTTGGGATTGTAGAGTTGTCGTATGAAAAATGTTAAAGGTAGCAGCTGCTTCGTTAACAGCTTGTTGTAGGTGTTTGACGTGGCTGGTCTATTTCATTCCAATTGCAAGGCAATGACTGCTCTCCAAAGTTAAAGAGAGATTCCATCGAGAACTTACGGTCCCCTTTTCATTTCTTTATTTAATTTCTTCTTCATGCATTTTTATTTTCTCTTGCATTTTATTTTTCTTTTCTCATGCATTTTTATTAGTTTAGATTTATTATTCGGCATTTGTATTATTTAGGTTAAAGGACCTTGTGGTGACTCAACGTCACCATAAAGTCCTTGCGCTTTATTTTAGTCCATATTTCAAAAAACACATAAAAAAACATTTTTTTTTTCTCAATAAACCTTGGCTTAACCAAGTGATCCTTCTTCATTTTATTTCTTTAATCAAACATTAAATCAATCTAATTCTATTTTGAGTCATTTTCTTTTAACATAAAAAACACAAACAAATACTCATTTGCCACTTGGCTTTTCATTTTAAAACCTTTTTTAAAACTAATAAAAAACACAAAACCAATCGAACGTCAATTTTTACCCCGAACTACGAGGTTCTGATCCCTCACGGGTACGTAGGCAAATGACCTAGTCCTTCCGAATCAATAAAATATAGATAACTAGGTCTTTTTTTTTCTTTTTTAATCACTATTCTCAAACCCTTTCTTTCAAATAAAAAACAAGTAAGTTATAGCGCATAAATTAAATAAAGTTGAAAAGTTCTCGTAGAGTACTACGAATATTTAAGGTGCTAATACCTTCTCTAAATATAACCAACCCCCGGACCCCACCTTTAAATTAAATCTTTTTTAAATCAAAGTCGTGAAATAATTTAGTGAGTCAAAAATCTAATCAAATAGCCTTGATCTCCAAAAAATGACGCAAAAATAACTTATTTTAAATCTTAAATCTTTTAAAAAAATACATATAGACATTTTATTCTTTAACACTCCTCTTTGACCGACTATCTTTTGTGTATCCAATTTGATCTTAATTTTTATATGAAGAAGACTCTTCAGAACTTTTATTTATGACTCTATATTTAGAGAAAAATTGTAATGCAAAACATATTTCTAAAACAAATCCTTAAAATATTCTAAGCAGAAATATAAATTATAAATCCTAATGATATCTTACTTTTAACTTGAAATATATTTAACTTTAAAAATTCACTAAAAAAAGAACAAATACTTATAAAAAAATTGACATGTAGTCTAACGGCTAGAATTATTCTAAACATAAATATAAATGAACTAGTCATAGAAATATTTTAAACAGAAATACAAAGAACTAGTCATAAAAATATTTTAAATAAATATAAATTTTAAATCTTAATTGTGTCTTATTTTAAATTCAAAATATATTTAAATCTAAATTCTTAAAAAAAATATTTAGACATTTTATTCTCAACATTCATTTTGAATAACTTTATATATATATATATATATATATATATATATATATATATATATATATATATATATATATATGTGAGCAAATCCATTGTACCTCTATCCTTAATTATAAGACTCTTTTGAGAATTTTTTTCCCTTTATATAAAACCATTTTGTTATTTCCAATTACATTAATGATTTCTTTACTAACATACCCTTATTTATTTTACATATTTTTCTTCAATCAACAATAAATATTGTGTTGCAAATATAAAACACTCTCTATTTTGATACTACAATCAACTTTCTTAATTCCCGTGATTTTTTCAAAAGGGTCCTATAATTAGGGACGGATGTAGTATATTATCTTTTGTATATTCAATTTGAGCTAAACTTTTATATGGAGAAAACTTCTAAACCTTCCCTATAAAAAATTATTTAATCTTTTATTTATAAATCTAATTATAGAGTTTTTTTTAAGGAAAATCTAACTATAGAGTTGAATTTTTATATCAAATCCCCTAAAAAAATATAGGCTTAATTGCACTTTTGGACCCCTATCTTTCCAAAAGTTGCGGTTATGGACCCCTAACTAATTTAAATACAAAACAACCCCCTATGTTTTGATTC
>Ga0209282_1001082_pt1 | contig 14430 bp, 11 predicted proteins | sample Mtrugardesep15_FD_187529 | JGI IMG/M metagenome (GOLD analysis project Ga0209282, IMG submission 187529) | Root nodule microbial communities of legume samples collected from California, USA - M. trunc garden sep15 (SPAdes) (version 2) | ecosystem: Host-associated > Plants > Roots > Nodule...
AACACTTTTATATTTTTTTTATATTATATATATATATATATATATATATATATATATATATATATTGGTAATTTACTTTTGTCAATATTAGTAAAGTAAACACAAATGTTATGACAAAGACAAACATACAAGTTTCATCTCAGAGAAACAATAATATTATTCGATCATTTAAAAAAGAAGTGAAGAATGCACTTTTGTTAAAGATGATGATTTCACATATACAAAAAACTTGTGGATCTCTTAAGGGACCTCTCGTAGCAACTCAAAAAAAAAAAAAGATAGCATCTCAATCACTATTAATTTAGATAAAAGATCTTGAGTAACTAGTGTAAACAGTTATTTGACTTTCTTTGTCTCATGCAATTGCTTTTAAGAGGAAGAGACATAGATGTGTTGTACACTCTTTTTTCTTTAACCATGGTTGTATCCTATTAGTTTTCCTAATAAAGTTTTTAACAAGGCAAATTATGACACAAAAGGAGGCATTATTTTTTTCCTTCACTATGATTCGTTTACCACTTGTTTTACTCCAATAAAGGTTTTAATAAGTCGTATCTTTGATGAACATCAAGGGAGAGTATTTATGAATATTATAAGTTGATGTTCATTTAACAATTGAGTCATTGTGCCATACTATTAGCTCATGTACATTATTGTTTTGTTTTTAAAGTCATGGGTACTTGTTTTATAAGTCATTTTATTTCTCTATAAATATAGGTCATATGTAACCTTATTGAATATCGCAAGCAAGAGAATAATAAAATCATCTCTTTTATCTCTCTTCCTTTCTTCTTCTCTATATTATTGTTTATATTTCTTTAATCTATATTAATGCTTTAGAAGATATTTTTGTAGATAATACTCCATCCAATTTAAAATAGGATAATGTTAACTAGTGCCCTGGGGCATTAGTTAAAATACAAATATAGTATATATTGCATTGAAAATTGTGTTGTCAATCCTTTAAAAATCAATAAAATATATTTTTTAATTTAAAACATTCTTTTTATGGTTTTCTTAACTAGTGCCTGGGACACTGGTTAACATGACCCTTTAAAATATACATGATTGTCAATTATTTCACACATATCAATATATACTTTTTTATGTTAAAAAAAACTTATGATAATTGTTATCTTTAATTATGTTCCTAATCCTAAAAAAAAAAATCATCTTCCTTTCCCAAAAAAGAAAAAATTGAATCATCTTCCTCACAAAGAATAAAAAATCATCTTAATTTATAGTATTATCTGAGAGATATTATTGAATGGGGACTTGATATTTGAGCTGCATTCCCTTTTTCAGTTTCCACTATTGACACCTAACTCCGTTATAACGGATACATGAAAAAGTCATAAAGTCATAACTTTCAACAAACGACGTTACAGCATTGGGTGCGCATGACCAGCGACAAGACAAGCCGAAGAAGAAGACTTCAGACAAAACCTTAAATGACAACAAATTCCAAATAATTTCCTTATTTTTCTCTCAAACTATCTTCATTTCATTTTCAATTTAATTAACAGGTAATTCTTTCAGCTCATCCTTTTCTATTTTTATCTTTTATCTTTAATAATCAACTTGTCTTCTTCATCATGCTTCAAAACCCTAATTTTTTTCAATACTTATTCTAATCTACTTTAATGTCAATTTTACTGCTTCCTTTTGTGAATTGATTGATGATTTTGCAACCCTTTTGTTTATTTTTTTTCTGAAGTTTAATTTTTTTAATGGTTTTTATGATTTATTGATAAAAAAAATGAGATTTTTACTTTTCTGTGTGTTTCATGGATTTGTGATGTGGCAGAAGAGAGCAATCTTTTGTATTGGGTCTAGAGCATATCTCAGTGGTGTGCTTTCATCTGGGTTAGTGTAAACAATCTAGTACCTTGGATTGAAATTCAAGATGAGAGGAGGCTTTTTATGTTTACCTTGTAATTGTTGTGTCATTGATGTAGTAGATGTGCTTTTTAACTATCGAGTATTGTTGCGAGTCTCGTGTTGAATCTTATATGACCTGAAAATGTGATTAAAAGTGGAAGGTATCCCCTCAACTTAATTGGTTTTGTAGAGTTGAGTTAGGTCTAACCAAATTTTTAAGTAGTAGTAGTACTGTGACACTTGATAATTGCTCATGCTAGCTATTTAATTTGATTGAATATAGATGAGACAATAGAGTGTGTTTCTTTCCTTGCTCTTTGGATGGTTTTTACACATACCAGTAATCTGAATTTAATCAACTTCCCTTTTAGTTTATTGAAGGAGGTTTTCTCATTAGAAAATTAAGGTGGGTTTTTAATTATATACTCTATTTTAGCTGGTATATAATTCGATGTGTTTTATTCATGTCAGCTGTTCTTTAGTTATCTATACAGTACTTAGTAACAGTATTGTCACATATCGGCTATAGCACTGCTATAGCGTAGCGGAATTTAAAGAATTTGTTATTGTTCTGCTATACGCTGTTTAGTACAAAGTGTTGTTTAATAGCAGCAATAGCGGTGCTATAGCCACTGTAGTGTAGTAGAATTCGAACAAACTGCTATTCTTCGCATTGTGCAATTGATAACACTGCTTAGTAATGAGTCTTTGTCTCTGCAAATTAGATTGACTGTTGTGTATGTCCGCAGTTATCATGGGTTCAGTTTGTTGTGTTGCTGCAAAGGATCAAACTCTTCCCAATAGAACTGGAAGTGAAAGTTTTCACAGAAATCCCGTGTGTTCACCTTCATTGAGTTTTCAATGGGATAGATGGGGCCGTGTTGCTAGTGAAATTGATGATCTTTCGTTTCGCGCGTCTCGCAGAGTCAGCAGAAGTGTCAGCATGGAGTTTAAGGGGTCTTTAAGTTCTGATAGAGGAAATTTATCTGATGTGGGGAGCACCCTGGAGAACTCTGTAACACCCATGTCTCAGAAGTCCCCTATTCATGAGCAATTAGGTGCAAATCGGATGACTCTATCTTCAGGTAAATGTTAACTCCATTATTCTTTTGTTGAATGTGCTAAAACATTAGCATCTGAAAGAGATGTTTGAAGTACCCCATTGCTTGAAAGAAGGTTTATTGATAGCTGGATTCTTTTGGCAATATCTTTTGGAAATTACTGAGCTCATTTACTCGAGCTTCACTCTTATCTTTCCAACTGAAAGAGTGGGGGAATGTTTGGTTAAGCTCTAGCAAGAACCAACGCCGAGCTTTTTTCCCTGCTGTACCTGTCCCTGTACTCACTAGTTAAGAATACATGTACTACCGACAGTTCTGATTGAAGATGTGTTGGACACCGACACAACACCGACGCATGCGATTACATTGAATTATGTTCTTTTCTCAAATTTTTAGCGTCGTTGAGTGTCCACGCCGTGCCCATGCTTCATAGTTAGAGATTATTTTGGCCTTGCACACTGGTTATAGTAACTTCACACCTACGTGGACAAGAGGGTGGCTTGAACATCAATAGGCCCCATGTTCAACATTTTCAATGATGTGACTGTTCATTGAAAAACCAACATAAGGGCTTAGAGCTTTTTTATCGATCATTGTTCTTTCTAGATTCAGTTTTCTTTTTAAAATAAAAATGAAAAACATGGTTTTCCAATCTTAGCTCATGACTTGAATGGTTATATATGCTGTTTCCTGATTTCAAAATGACGATGCTCTCTTCTATTCAGCATGTTTCCTTGGTCACTGTTTTTTTATTCGGCCATTGATTTATCTTTCTTCTTCCTCTTTTTATTTGCTGCAGATCTATCCATGTCAAGTAATTGTTCTACAGTGGTGAGTTTGATTCTTTCAAATTGCTGAAATTGATTAGAATAATTTCCCAATATCTGAATTATAAGTCTTTTACTATGCCGCTCTAACCATATTCTTATCTATGTTTATCAATAGGCCAAAAATCTGATAGAATCACCAGAGATTGCAGAATCTTCAATACCAAATATTTCTTTATCAATACCCTCTTCTTTCTCAACACCTACAACCCGCAATCTTAATCGTCACAATCTTCCTAGCTCAACACCATCTAGATGGGCTCATCGATCTCCAGGACACCCACTATTGAGACAAATTTCTGATAGTCGAATCCTAGGTCTGAAATCGCCAGACAACTCTATTTCTGAAGGAAGACCATCATTTGTACTGTCCACTTGCAGCAATGACATGATAGCTGGATCCCAATGTGGGTCATCTGATGGCTGGTCTATGCGCACCTTTTCTGAACTGGTGGCATCATCTCAAAAGGAAAGGTGGTCATTTGATAGTGAGCATTTTGGTTCAGGTCGCCACAAGATAAGTGGAACTAGTAGTAGGTTCTCTTATTCTCCCACCATGGATTTACAATCTTGCGGGGCCTGCTCCAAGCTCTTGACTGAGAGAACTGCATGGAGCAGCCAAAAATTCATTTCCAACAACGACCTCTCAGTTGTTGCTGTGCTGGTCTGTGGTCATGCATATCATGCTGAATGTTTGGAAACCATGACATCAGAAGCAGATAGTTATGATCCAGCTTGTCCAATTTGCATGGTTGGAGAGAAGCACTTGTCAATGTTATCCAGAAAAAGTCTTAAGGCTGAATCAGAAATGAAGGCCAAGAACTACAAGATATCCCGAAACCGTGTAGTTGATAGCTACTTTGATGGTGGATTAGATGTTTATGATCGCCAAAAAAGTGCAGCTTCAAAATTAGAGGCTAGCTCCAGTTCAAGGAGTTCATTAAGAAAACCCTTCTTGAAGCGGCATTTTTCATTGGGATCCAAGTGGAATCGATCCCTGTCTGATAATGATTCTGCAAGGAAGAAGGGGTTTTGGGCGAGATATCATAAAGATTGAGCTTCCTTAATGGTAGCTGTTAGTTGCTGCAGCTCTCTAATTATATTTGTAGCACCAACAAGTTAGAATTTACTTACTATTTCTATGTTGACTAGCTTTACTGATAATTATAGATTTATTTTCAGTATATTTTTTACTCACGAGAAATTTGCATCATGTTATGTTGGTGTGGCTCATTAAGATTAGATGAAGGAAAATCAGGGCTATCCACCAACAAATGCATGGAGACAAAGGAAACAAATACCGCCAGTATCTAATTTCAAAATGTTTCACTTGTGTTTTTACTTGTTACTACATTCGAATCACGGTGCTTCATACTATCCGCTGGAGATTCAAGGCATTTCTGCAAGTGTAGCTGACTATTGGGATACCGTGGTGATTATGTTATATAACCTTATTCTAGACTAGATAAGTAATAAAGTGAACATAGAGAAGAAATCCATGAATTCAACGATATGATTATAAAAAATATATATATCTTTCAAAGAAAACAATATGATTATCAGTCTATAACATCTCGTATCATTTATTTTAATTGAAATTAGGGACAATTAGTAATTAAATTGAGACGCTGGCTAGGGTGAACAGTTGGACTCCAATAGGCCAATAACTTAATCATCAACACCAGTTACCCAATATTTTCTCTTTAACCTATCTCATTTCCTTAATCGTCAACACATGCTGCCAGCGACCAGACCTCCTCCATCAACCCTTCTCTCTTCCTCGTCCTCCACCACCATTTGTGGCAACATCTGCCGCTCTAAACCCTAGCCTCTCACAATTGACACAGAAGAAACAACACCAAGGAAAGCAGTTGATGGTGGAATGTCATTCACATATCTCATTTTCGTCCCTCGCAATCAATCTTCCGCTGTACCAACACAACACCGTTGATGGTTGCAAAGGGGGAGGGGGAAAGGGTTTCTCACTAATCACTTCCGTTGTACCAACACAACGCCGTTGATGGTTGCAAAGGGGGGAAGGGGTCTCTCACTAATCATGCCAAGAACCAAAAGGTTTTTGTAAGCGACTACGAGAGGAGGTGTTGAAATTGCAAAGATGGAACAAAACCTCTAGGGAGGAACCTCAGGGTGGCAAAGGTGATTCGAAAGGAGTGGGGATGGGGGGTGGAATGGAGGTCGTTCAAAGGGTAAGGGAGGGAGACTTCAATGCTGACACTGACACTGCAGAGAGTGCACGAAATTAGATAGATACTCTCGGGTCTGGGTGAGTGTGAAGAAAATTGAGTGGTAGCGTTAACGACATACATTTACATTAACGCATGCATTGTATACGGTGCTCGAATAGTGCTCAATTTCGCATGATTAAGATAAGGTAGCTCATTTTGATAACAGTCCCATCTAACAACTGAGCTACTCAAGTTTTCAATTTTGATAACTTTCTTATTTATCTACATGCCTCTGGCGTTTATTAAAGTGTTTCTATACGTTGGTATCAATAGTTCGTTTAAATGATTTTGGTTCTTCATATGTACTAACCAAAAAGGATTTTAGCCCCAAAATTACATTTGGTTTTAGTTCATAAAACTTGTTTTTACAAATAGTTTGATTTATCCCCTCAGTTGGTAGAGATATTGTATATTATATGTAGGGGCTGGGATTCGAATCCCGAACACCCCACTTCTCCCCACTAGGCTACTTGACCAAAAAAAAAACAAATAGTTTGATTTTTTAAGAATAAATTTTAACTTGCACCATTATCACATGTAGAGGAACTAGAGATCGGAGGGATTCATACGAAAAAACGACGATCAGAACCAACCATTTTCTAAGTTTAGGAAATGGAAATTGGCAGGGAAATTTTAAAGACTCAAACCAAAAGAGTGCGTATTACAGTGCCAAAACCCTATCTGTTAAAAAACAATGGCCCGGCCTAGTCATTCTGAAAAGTAAAGTTTCAGAATTTGGAAGGTAGTTACTACTATATTATTTTTCTGAAAAAACAATAAAAGATATAGTAAATTCTATTCTAAATTAAATAATTAAAAGTAACACTGGCATATGCCATGACTCTAGTATAGATATGAACCGCACTTCTACAATAGAGACAGAAGAAACAACAGTAATACAATTCAGTTTGAACAAATAATTCAATTAAACACCCTTTTACCGTTTGCCAAGTTCCCATATTAAAACTAGAATCTGTATAGTACATGCCATTGCCTGGACGGCTGCCATAATACTCAACTCGATGATTTGACAAACTTGCCTGAGGTATTTCTGGCTCAAAACATGCACTGCCATAAACATCCATGGCTCTGAGAATTTCACAATAAATTTTATTCTTTTCCAAAATCAGCATTGTAGTGTGCACTAGATTCAAGTTTCTTTGCCTCGTTCAATTTTCTTACAGCCTGGTTCCAAAGTAAAAGAGATACAGTAAGGTAGAGTCTTCGTAGACAAATCAATACAAGGGAAAAATTGCTTCCTGAACAAAGAGCATACCTTCATAAAATCTTCATGGATCACATAGTCACGTTCTGCTCGAATTGCTGACATTCCAGCTTCAGTACACACATTTCGGAGATCAGCTCCATTAAACCCCTAACAATTTTGCAACAGATACTACATTATACATTTACCAAATGTCAGTTAAAGTAATCCAAACCACCAAGACTTACCTCTGCAAGCTTCACAACCGCTTCATAGTCTATTTCACCATGCTTAGCAATTCCAGCAGCATGGATCTTAAGAATTTCCATTCTTGATTGTTCATTTGGCAATGGAATTTCAATTTTTCTATCCAATCTTCCAGGACGTAGGAGAGCAGGGTCAAGTACATCAGGTCGATTTGTTGCCATGATCATTTTAACCTACAATAGATATTCAGAGGGCAAAGTCATTATCAATCAATCATCAGGAGTTTGGCAGCAGTCATTTGAACAAAAACATCAACCGCCGTATCGATAAGACTACATCAATGGTAAAAGATTGATTTTTATATAAATGTCAATTGAAGTATATAATATAATGAAGAAAAAAATCTGCTAAATATCGCATATCTTTCAAAAAAGTTGATTTTGAACTTCACAAAAAGAAAAGGTCATGAAAGATGAGCACAAAAGTCAACTTCTTAACATTTCCATTACCAACAAGGAAGATTTGGCAGCAGTCATTTGAATAAAAACATCAACCGCCGTATCAATAAGACTACATCAATGATAAAAGATTGATTTTTATATAAATGTCATTTGAAGTATATAATACAATGAAGAAAAAAAATCTGCTAAATATCGCATATCTTTCAAAAAAGTTGATTTTGAACTTCACAAAAAGAAAAGGTCATGAAAGATGAGCACAAAAGTCAACTTCTTAACATTTCCATTACCAAGGAATTCGCTTAGCAATCACGTCTTTCAAAAAACACGCTTAGCGTATAAGATATGGAATTTAAGTAGAAGTAAAAACAATGTGAGTATGTGAGAGAAAATTGTCACAAGATGGTTGTGCAAATATCATTTCTCTTAATTGCATTGTACACTTATAGCTAAAATATACACCTACCACCATGAGGAATTTGCTATAAGATATCATTTTTTTTCCAAAATACAAACGTATTGGTTATTTTTAAATCAAGTCAAAGAGTAGAAAATAAAACATACCTTTCCAAGTTGATCAAAGCCATCAAGTTGATTAAGCAGCTCCATTAACGTTCTCTGAATCTCACGATCTGCACTTGTTCCCTCACTGAAACGACGACCACCAATGGCATCGATCTCATCCATAAAAATGATGCATGGCTAAGAAAACAGTGGAGATTTAGAACTTCTTTCAATTTGAATATATAAACCGATAGGAAGACAGCTAAACACAAAAATATCACCTGGTGGTCACGTGCATACCCAAACATCTCTCTAATTAACCTGGCACTTTCTCCAATGTACTTATCAATTATGGCACTTGAAACAACCTATATTATAGAAAAGGGAATGTAAATACATTTTACAGTGAAAGACATTTCAAAATACATTGAATAGGTAAGAGATGCATAATCTGACCTTTAGGAAGTTAGCATCTATATTACTGGCAATAGCCCTAGCCAACAATGTTTTACCCGTACCAGGAGGCCCATAAAGGAGAACACCCTGAAAGATGAGGATTAGAAGATGTGTCAAATGTTAAAGTTAAAAGTATGGCTATCGAAGAGTCTGTTTGGTTTGCAAGAACGTTTTTTATTTCTGTTTTTTGTTTTCAGTTAATAAAATGCCATATTATTTCAATGTTTATTGTTTTCAATGATTTTATCTACGCTTTCATAATCTATAAAGGGAATACATCTTTTTCGGCTGGATTTTTTATTCCAAATTTAACCTTCTTTTAAACTATTTTGTTTACTATTTTATTCTTTTTATAATGTTATTCAAGTTATTAATTTAAAAAGTCAAATCTCTATAAAATAGGAACAACACCACTACAATAGAAACACTAGTGGAACAAGCTTATTTTAATTGTATTTTTCACATGATTGATTTCTCTTTTTTATTTACAATTACAACAAGCGCAGTAGAAAAGCGGACAGCGGACAGACGAGCACGTTAGTGATAGTGTCCGTCTGAACGCTGGTGGTAATTAATAAAAATAATAAAAATTCCAATACAAATCTTTGAAATCAAGAATACCTGGAAATAAAAAGTATAAACAGAAAACATTGCAAACCAATATTTAGATGGCGGTATCACTCAAAACGTATATTCACATGGATACATGTCAGATACTGGAAAGTGTGGTGAAAAGTTGATTACCTTGGGAGGTTTAATTCCAACTCTAAGAAAGAGCTCAGGATTCATTAGAGGTAATTCAATTGATTCCCTCAATTCCCTGATCTGATCAGATAAACCACCAACAGCAGAGTAACTAATATTACCGGGATCTTCATGCAACATATTGTACACAACTGGATCAACCTAGCAACACAATCAATAGAAGATAGTGAGTGACAAGCAATCATGGAAAAATACCATGCGTGTTTAGAAAAAAGAAAAACAACATAGAGTGCTCAAAAAGAGACAAACTAAAACACATTCCAACAATATAAACATAAAAGAAAACAAACTTTGATAACTTACTTCACGAGGAAGAGCACGCATTATGGTGAGTGTTGTCATATCAAGTACCACTCTAGTCCCTGAAGTAAGTTTTTCCTTATCCACTTTACTCCGACAGCCAACCACATATCTAGGACCACTGCTTGCTTTAACAATCACTAAAATAACAAAAACATATAGATTTTAGAATCACCGGTTCATTCTTGCATTCATATCAATCAAGAAAAAAGAAAGGATGTTGTTTGTTTGGGTAGGTGGCTCAAACGAATTAGTTACAACAAAACAAATTTCAAGTGTCAGTGAGATATACACGTTTTTATATTTCAACAATCCAGGTAAATTATGTCACAACATTCCGGTAACACAGGTGATCCAAAGAGACAACCTAAATGTAGCTGTAGAGATGATAAGAATGAATTTGCAGGACGAGATAGCATGTAAAAGGAAAGAAGAATTACAGCGTTCATTGTCAAGAGGCCTGAGAACTTCGCCAATGATCTGCCCGACACTTTGAAGTGACTTCAAATCATCTTCTGTTTTGTTAAACTCTTTCTTTGAAGCTCGCAAGTTCTCCCTCACTGCAATTTGAGATTTGAAAACAAAGTCACATATCTCATCCATAAGTATTTAACTCCATAATCGTACCATTTTTGAATAAAAAAGGACACGCTAATAACAGATTGTAACTTAGTTTAGACGAGGTCATGCGCACAACGTCTCTTCTTAAAACTGTATTAAGAATCCATTACTCAATCAAAAGAACCTCAATGAAGCTTCAAACTAATTTTAACAATAGATCCAGTTGATAACCTTGCCCTAATTTCGAAAAATACATGTAAAATCATCAAAAGCACAATCCTCCTAGGTCAAATTATCAACGAAAGCACGGATTTTTTTTTCAGATAAAATAAAACCTAATTTAAGAAATTGATAGGGTTTTCCGATGGCAACCAAATCAAAGGTTAAAAAGCGAATATCACAAACCCTAATGCTATGAATTTCGAGAATATGCGAAAAGGAATTCTAGCTGCGAGGGAAAAAAGAGAGACAAACCAGATCGAACTCTGGATTCCAATTCCTTGTGCTGGAGAAGCTTCTTCCGATACTCGGCGACAGCGTTACGGCGTCGAACGGCATCTTCTGTGGTGTCAGACATGGTTGTGGCGATGGGAAATCGGAAAGTTGAGAAGGGTGTGAAGTTAGGTCTCGCTAATTGGAACGGTGGAGAAGAATAAGTAGCAGTAATAGACTGGTTTGTGGACTACGAAAGCTTAATATGGAGTTATGTCGTACGTGTCCCCGATTATTTACTCTACTATACATACCTTTATTAACTTAACCCATCATGTTGCAAATTTTACATTTACCCCCTAATTTATTAAAATATATAATAATAATAATAATAAATTAAATTCATTCAATACATTAGGGAATAATTTATTTTTTACTAAAAATAAACGTTATTTTGGTTTTGTTTTACTAAATATAAAAATATAAAAAATGAATGTAATTTGAAGCTTTGAAAACATACTGATGAAATAAATGTGCAAAGGCTATAGAGGGCGCAACATATTTGATGGAAGAGTGGAGACTTGCGCAAAATATTTGCTCAGGTAGTGTAACCCTTTCTAAATACTGAACATCAGGAGTCAATCTGTAAAGTTTGTTTCGCATTAATGGGTAAAACTACCTCCCAGAAGGTATAATTGCAATATAGATGCATCGTTTTCCTTGTCGCTTAACAAGGTAGGACTTGGTATATGACTGGGAGACGAAGAAGGTAATTTTGCTGGCAAAAACTACATGGTTTTCTCAGCTTTGGGCCGTCGGAGTGGGTGAAGCGATGAGTTTGTAGACGACACTTGACTTGGTGGCAAATCTTTGATTCGATAATGTTGATTTTGTTTTAGATTCTAAGAAAGTTTTCTATTAGTTTAGGACATGCATAGATGATAACATTAGGACATGTATATATGATAACATTGAGTTTGATTGTATAATTTATGCTTGTAGGTAGTTGTTTCAAAACAATTTTCAAAACTCTAACGTCGGGTTTAGCCAGAAGCAAACCAATGATGTCGCTTATAAATTAACAAATGTAACCACATGTAATGTTATCTCCCACCTCTATACTCATTTACCCTCATGTATTAGTCCATGATTGATAATGAAATGAATCGAGATTGTTTTCTTAAAATAAAGAAGAATAAATGTACGAACAAATTTACAACATTCAAATGAATAGGATAAAAAAACAAAATGCATACAAACTTGATAAAATTTACAAACCTGATAAAATTCAAGTTTTTGAAATATAAATGTTTTCAAACCTATAACGTTAATGACATCAAAGTTATTGTTTGGATTTACACTGAATCGAAGTTAATAATAAAATGAACACCATAAATAAAAAAACGACGCACAACTACATAGTGCTCAACTCAAAGTCGTTGTTAAATAATTACCAAAAGAATTACTAGTTCGTTGATAATTTTATAATAATAATTATTAAATAAAAATTAAACTAAACCCCTAAAAAAAAGGACGAGAATTCGGCCAATCAAATAAAATAACAATAAAAGGATAAGAATAAGTGTTTTTTTTTTTTTAAGGATGAAGGAGTGTTTTTTTTTAAGGACGAATGAGTGTTTTTTTTTGTGAGCAAGAATTAATGTGTTTTTTTTTTAAGGATGAATGAATTGAATGTGGTTATTAAAATTAAAAAGATACGGCCTTAAAAATAAAACAAAAAAGATATGAATGAATGTTTAGTCCTTCAAAAAAAAAATGAATGAATGTTTAGAGCATACTCCTATAACATAGTGCTCTAGAAAATGTTTTCGAACCATGACTATGTGAAAATAGTCTCACATCAACAGTCAATAGTTTTTAACAATTGAGAGCAAGAGTGGCTAAAAAAGAGAAGCTAAAATACACAACTCATTTGCCTGTTACGTGGTCTCCAGACCAAATATGTTCTCAGCCAGTGCTTCAATTGATATGGTGTTGGGCTTTTTTTAGGCATAAATTCTTTTATTTCAAAATATTCCTTATTTTGCCTTTTTGTTCATTGGATTAGATTTGAGCTATGGTACCCAATCAAGTTGAAAAAGATATCCCAATGAATCAAGTTGTACGTGAGCTTAAATTGAGTCGAGTTTAAGTTGAAAAAAAGATCCTAACGAACTCGACTCATTTTTCAGCCCTACCCATACCATACAACAGAACAAAGGAAGTGAGGTATACAAGTCATTCATTTCTCACCGAACCATTCTCCCTCTTTCCATGGAATCAGTTTTTACAACTCAAAGGTAAAGTTAGTTGTTTGTGCCTGCCTTCAGTGAAACTTTCTTGAAAACCACTGCAATTTCTATGTGACATATGGTGCTCCAGAAACCTCTCTTTCATTCTCCCACACGCTTTCTTTCCCATAGTCAGCCTCTTCTTAACATGAGTTGCCACAGATTGCATAAAACCGGGTGTCCCAATCACCTCAATTTCCACAGTGCTTTTAACCTTTTCGCCCTGCAAAAGTTTTAAATGTTAACAAAATAACACATGAAAAAATAAAAGTAGACATGTATGAACATGTTTGCAAATAGATTCTCAAATTGCAGTAACCAAGATGAAACAACAAGAAACAAAAAATCTACTATTGTGCGTCAAATAAGATAATGAGAAGTGAAAACATTGACACAGGTAGTGGTAATTAAATACCTGTTCTATGGTTCTCTTTCCAAAATATTCTCCCCGTGCCTGGTATGAAGAGAATCACATTGGTGAATGAAGTCCAAAAACCAAAAATAATACTTTACATGTGAGAACATGCTATGTTCCATAATCAACTTGGCAGAAGATACCTTAGAAGGAACATCAATAAAAGCTGGGTAAGGAGCCAGTGTCGGGGTTTCCTTAACAAAGTGAACGCGGTCCTCACTCTTTTTCTTTCTAACATATTTGCGCAGTTGCATTTCAAGCCTTTTCATGTCTCTCCCTATAGCTATAGCATGCAAAGATTGCAACTGGAGTTTCTTCTCCTGCATTGCACGAAGAAATTGATCTTGCCAAAGACGCAAGCTTTCCCTCACTGCAATTTGAGATTTGAAACCAAAGTCACTATTCTCATCCACATTTAAGTCCATCATTGGAAAAAGAAAAAAGAAAAATAAAAAAACTGACTGAAAATCTAGAAGAAATAGTGAGACAAACCAGATTGAACTTTGGATCCAAATTCTTTGTGCTGGAGAAGTTTCTTCCAAGCAACGACCGCATTACGTCGCATCATGGTTGTGGCGCTACAATCGGAAAATTGGAAGAGGTGAAGTTATTAGGTCTCACAAACTCGAACGGTGGAGTGTAGAAAAAGTTACAGACTATGTGAACTAGGAAAGCTTATTATATATATATTTGCTTTGTTACGTGTCCTCCAATCTAACCTTATTACACCTTTTTTGTTTGTTTTGTTTTGAGAAATAATCCTATTACACCTTTATTAACTTTGAACCCTTGCCATCTCAGCAGTTAGTTTTTTTTTTTTTT
>Ga0209282_1001085_pt1 | contig 14417 bp, 4 predicted proteins | sample Mtrugardesep15_FD_187529 | JGI IMG/M metagenome (GOLD analysis project Ga0209282, IMG submission 187529) | Root nodule microbial communities of legume samples collected from California, USA - M. trunc garden sep15 (SPAdes) (version 2) | ecosystem: Host-associated > Plants > Roots > Nodule...
TGGGTCGGAAACCGGTGCGAAAGCAAAAAAAAAAAAAGAACTACCGTTAAGTAGAGCAAATAAATGAAGATATGAAAGTCCTATCATCTAACAGCCCTCAAACTCACAATGCATCAATGCGAAGCATGGAGAGTTTGCTGATCAGAAAAACGAAAAATGTTCAACGAAATGCGTTGGACCCAAACACGGACAAAAAACTAGACCTATTTGATTGGATTTTTGCGTTCACCAGGTAATAGTTTGACTTTGATTCTTACACTTAACCTAGATGCACACTATAAATAACATAAAGCTTGTGTTACATATAATCATGAAAACTTTGGAAATAAGATTCTATTTCTTACACAATCTTGTCTTGGTTTTGGATATTCAAATGAGAAATCAGAATCAAGTTCATCTACTTCAAGTCAGAATTCTAAGGTTAGAACTAAGAAGACTGTTGTATGATTCTTCTAACATGTTTTAATTTTTCAAAGGGCCCTCTGATACTCAGGGCCGGCCCTAGGCATAGGCCGAGAGTGCGACGGCCTAGGGCCCATGCCGTTAGGGGGCCCTAATTTTTTTTTTATGGAACTGGATGTATATAGAAATACTGGGTTTTTGAGGGGTTTATATAGTAAAGTTCACTAAAAGGCCTGAAATTTTAACAAGATGAAGAGTTGGGTTCAATTATGTTAATGTTTTAGGCCATTTGGTAAGATTTGTTATATATACCCTCATATAACACGAATTTCTTTATACACCCAATAAAAAATGGGTTTTCTTAATAATTTGCCAAAAAATCTATTATCGAAGAAATTATAAATATTTTTTTGGGCCCTTTGTTCCTAATAATGTGTCTCACTAATATTAAAAATATAGGTGATATTTATCATCCAAGAAGTTGAGATAATTTTCATAACAAAACAAATTATATTTTAGTTGAAAATGAGCCTATGAAATTAATCCTAATCTTGACTTTCTAAGGTTCCTAAAAAAAAAATTATATCAATATTGTAATGTCAAATTTCTTGAATTGATTGAAAGGATTGCAAAATTGAATTTGATTGTGTAAGAACATGTGAGAGCATTCATGGTCATGAAACTGATTTGAGACGCATACATCATCATTTTGCAAGAACTATTGTTATCTTCTACGGTATTTTATTTTCTTTTGATGTCTATAAAGTATTTGATTTATTTTTAGATGTTGCCTAAAAAAACATTATTTGGTAGTGAAAAGCGGGAAAAAAACAAAATGAAGAGCTAATAAAATCACAACAATGAGCTAAAAAAAATTATGACGTATTATATAAGGGGCCCTTTTCTCATATTATGCCTAAGGCCCGTAAAACTCTAGGAACGGCCCTACTCATACTTATCATGAAATGAAATGAATTAGAAAACATTGTTCCATACATTTTTAACGGTAATTAATAGTAGTTCATACTTGTTGTACATGTGTACCTATGATTGATGGAACGAGTAAAAATATGGGGGTAAAACTATATATAGGTTAATGGCAGTTAGAAGAAGCATCATCAACCTTGCAAAAGCATTTGATGCCTTTTGGTTTAAAATCAAAAGAATCTAATTGAAGTTAAAGGTCCAAGTTCTGAATTACCTTACAATGATGACAATTAGAAAAAGTTTTGACTTATGAGACATAGATTATTGTATATGTAAAAACATTCACCAAAATAAAATTATTCTTTCCGGGTGTATTCAATTCACTAGGACATGTATAATGGACAATGTGAAAAAGCTCATGTAATTTACATCAATTTACACATTACCTTTACAGTTTTATTCTGTCAAGAATTTTTAATTTTCTGCATAGATTTATAACGAAAAAGTACTCAATCTAAGCAAAAAGCCACATTAATAATCTTCTGATCATGTAATCAATCTTACCCACGTCTACAATTAAGATATAAAGATACGGACTTAAAATATACTCTTAAAATAAGAAAATGTTATCGATTTCCACCATCCATTAATATACTATTTTGAGTTTAATGGAGATGCTGTAACAATGTAAATAAAAATCCTCTGCAAGACTTTTGATTCCTCCTATATCCACTCATTCATTTTAGTAGCAAATATATCCGACTTGCATGGTTGTTCTCCTTATCATAAACTCGAGTAAATAGGCAAAAATCCACCGAAATTATAAAATCTTGCAATTACCTCCGAAATAAAAAAAAAATAAAAAAAGTAAATACCACCCTTAAATTATAAACCATCAAGCAAGTTAGTTCCCCCGTCTATTTTCTCCCTTAAAGTTGACGACTTTGTCCATTAAATGTCCACTTGACACCGACAATGTGTGTGATGGACAATATGGAGGAAATTCGCCCATAATCCCAAAGGGGTATTTGTCCATTTTTTGAATTCACGGTTTTTATCGTTTCTATAGAATCAATGTAACCTTGCTTCATAAAATGAGTATGTATTTACTGTTGGTCTAAAATGATTATATAAGCATTATATTTGGAGTATATAATATGATTGTTGTGTATTTTCTTTGTTTTGAACAAATAATTATATAGTTACGTCGTAATTTCATTGTTGTCACAATTAATAGTGACTTGAGCGTGAAAGTCCTTTGTATGCACCCCAACTCACAATCAACACCGCTACTGCTCAGTGAATGGTTTCCCTTGCTGCTGGTAGCTTTGCGGTTCTGGTGTGAACTGAATGGTGTGTTGATTCCTTTTCCTATTGAAAGAATGCTCCTGTCGTAGTAGTTTTTAGTGGTCTTGATTTTCTGTTGTTTTTGAGGTAATTGTTGTTTGATATTTTTTTTCGTGGTCATTAGTATAAGAATTCATTTGATTAGTTATAGATGTATACATCTTAAGAAAGGAAGAGATAAGAGAATATGAATTAATAGATATGATAAGTTGATGAAATGGTAAGATGAGAGATATACATAAATAAAATGTAAAATAGGTTTGAGATTTTTCTTTTTTTTAAAGGAAAAATAGGTTTGAGAATTTGATGTGTCTAATATCATTATTTTAAATAAAATGTCAAATAGTAATAATTTGGGACCATCGGGGTTTTTTTTTTTCTTTAGGGAGGGACCATCGGGTTGTAAATAATTTTGGAGCCATCTCCACGTATATGTAGGGACAAGAACAAACCCGTGTTGTAAAAAATTGGGGTCCATTCCCACAAAAAATAAAATAAAATATGACTAATTTATTTGATAGATCGTATTGAATCGATGTTCGAATCATCTTATTGGCTAATTCACTTATATATAAAAGAATATATATTCAAAAATATATTATACTAGAATATATAACAGATGAGATGAAGTATTATCAATATTAAGCAATTAGTCACAATTGATTACTGAATGTATACTTTGTTGTATACTTACAACACAACACAATAGATAACAAACACATCACGAGAGAAATCTTTAAAGAATGAACAACTTTTAGTCCTGTACGATGTTTGATATACAATATTATTTTGGTATTTTAAAACAACTCATATTGGGACAAAAAAAATTGTATTGTGGTTTAATAAACGACACCAATTTCAGTTTTTGTTAAGTTTCTTGCTTCCTAATTTGTTGAGACCCATAAATAATTTTAAAATCAAACACAATACAACTAGACTGATTTTGTTCAATTCTTTATTATTTAATAGATCCAACATACCTTGATACGTTTTTGATATTAATTTAAGTGATGATTTCAAATATGAGAATAGCAATAGAACAAGGGTATACTTGGGTTCATATATCTATATATGTATGATAAATTATAGTGTGTCGACAACATATGTACCATGGGTAACTCCACTAAAGTGAGCAATTTCTTTTGTAAAGTAAATAATATCAACTGTTAATTAACAAATCAAAGATAGAAATTTTAGATATATCGTAACAAATCACAAATTTGTTAAAATAACAACTCATGATTTTATCTAGTAAAAAAAAACTTCTAATTTAGAGGATCTAAACCCTATAAAACACATACCACTTAGGTTGGTCTGGTAGTGTTGACTTGAGACCTTGGAGTGTGATCCTCTTCAAAGTCGTAAGTTCGATTTTTCAACAAATTAGGGTGAGCTAATTAGCTTCTCCAACAACAAAAAACTGTCAGTTAGCGAACCCTATTGAAATGGAATAACATGTCACATTTGGATATTAACAAACTTAAGTTATAGTAGAGTTGAGATCCTGTCAAATGGAGAAACTTCTAACCTGATTCAATAATGTATTCACATCACAAGTTGAAATCCTCTTCATTTTTTAAAATAAATAAATGACTCAATTTAGAAAGATATTAACACAAAATATAGATAGTAATTTCCCCTAGGAATTTGTTCCCACCGCCATTAAATTTTAGAGAAAATAATCAATATTTATTTTGTATACATCTTTACAAATTGAGCTATCCATTTTTATGAAAATATGGTATATAACTCAAGGAGCGGCCGATCCAAATGATCAAATTGAAATGTCCAATTATTTTAAAAAAATAGAGAGGATCTTAACACATCAGATGCACAGCCTATGTATAGATTCTTACAGAATAACGTCTATACATGTAAGAAACGTCATGTATACATGATGACACTCTGTCATACATTATTTTAATTAAGTTTCTAGTCTATTATGATTTGTCGTTTTTTATTTATTGAGTCAAATAGTGTATTATTATTATTATTATTATTATTATTATTATTATTATTATTATTATTATTATTATTATTGGTCAATTAGTGTGACATATTCTTAAGGTTAAAGAGAATGAGAAACAAGTAGTATTTTGCCACTTGTCTAACCTAACAAGAAATGGAAGTATGAATAAAAATATATATCATCTATGCATAATTAAATGAAAAATTGGGCTTTGACCAAAATGAAAGTTGTTGACCCCAAAACAAGAATAAAAGGCAGCCGCACGAATCACGTTTTGAAGGGGAAACACGTTTTGTAAGGGAAACAGGAGTTCATGCATCACGAGTTTGGAAAATAGAAGACGGAGATGGAAATTCAACAATAGCTATTTGAATGAGGAACATAGCCGACAACGACAGAACTTTATCGGTTTATTTTTTTAATTATGCTATTTATTCATTTGATTATGTTTAACTAATTTCTCTTGATAGAGTCTTAGATGATTTTAATTTAAGTTTGAACCATATGATTGTATAAACGCTTTTCAATGCAATTATAATCCTAGTCTTATTCATACTTATTTGTTCTTAATGTTTTTATATATTGATCTCGACTACATGTTGTTGCTTTAGGAATGCAGAAGGGGTGTTTGTTGTTGGCTAGTCGACGTGCAAATCTGCTCATATATCAGGCCTTGAAGGTGAAGCTATGGCTTTGCAGGAAGCAATTCAAGTCGCGATTGCAAAAGGTTGGGATAAGGTCGTATTTGAGACAGATTCTTGTACTCTTGTGGGTCAAATTTCAGACCGAAGTAGTGGTATATCAGAGTTTAGTGTTATAGTCTCTTCTATTAAGTTTATGCTAGCTTTATTTTTCAACTTTGAGGTGAAGTTTGTCAGGCGTCAAGTGAACATGGCTGCTCATCTGATTGCTAGGACGACATGTTCTTGGCTTAGTCGCCATGTTTTTGAGATTTGTCCTACTTGTATTGAATCTTTTTTAATTAATGATATCAGTTAAGTTTGCTTTGGTAAAAAAAAATCTAACGGGTTAATCTAAGGATATATGATTGTTAGGTTATGACATAAAAATTAATGTTCGTATAAAACCTTCAACGATTACCGACTCACCTAAGGGATTAGAGTGTTGTAATTTGATAAGAGAGTTACGAGTCAATGAATTGATTAGAACTATTTTGTTAATTTGTCGTAAAATTAGGAGAATAATTAGAGAGACTAGATGCAATTAACCAAACAACGAGAATTACTTAATTTGAAAGACCTGATCAGATTAACTCAGATATTTTGCAAAACAATTTATTTTTATTTTTATTTTATGGTCACAAAAATCAGAATATGTATATACTCCATTGCTCATTTAATTTATGGTAACAAAATATGATCACTATTCATAATAGTTTATCAGACAAAATGACATACTATCAAGTTAAAACTTACAATCACTTTATACTTAAAAAAATACAATCACTTCTACAAATGGGCATAATAAATCATATTTTAACTTCTAATTTGTGGATCTTCAACAATAGCGGGTGCACCAAAGCTATTACCAACATCTACAAAAGTTAGAAGTCCACGAGTTGTCAAGCCCTATCAATAAGCTAGTAAATAACCTTATAAGTCTGTGAGAAAAAATTGTTACCAACAAGATCAATGATGTGTGGTTCAATGATTTGATAATATGTTACACCGAGTGGGAGATATTCAAATCACTTGATGATGTTGATATTATTCGAACTTTCACCGCAAAGAGGTATTGGAAATGACATTTACCTCCTAATTTTATTTAGCACACTATTGGTAGATTATGTTTTATCTCTCTTATTTCAAATTGTACTTTTGATGAGAAAATGACGAACCAATTTTATTTTGATTTATGACTATTTATATATTATTTCACATGTGAATTTGCGGTTAAAATTTTAGTCAGACTCTATAAAACTTCTGACTCCGCCACTGCCTATGACTACTGATAAAGATATAACAAGGACCATGGATGGACCAAAATAAATGAGGTCATATTAGAGGTGCCCATAATTTTATATAGTTCTTTTAAAAAAATTTAATATTACTTCAATATAATGTAAACTCGTATCTAGACATTAAGATATACGTAAAAACTCGTATTAAACTGTATTTCTCATACATAGCCGATCAGTGTCTATCTATTTCTATTGGTAGGTAGAAATAGGCTCATTTTTTTAATATAAAAAGGACGGGAGGGGGGGTTAAACTTACCAAGCAAAAGGTTCATAACTCAAACCAAGGATATCTCATTGAACCATCAATGTCTAAACAAAGGTATAACTTTGTATATTTGTGAATCTCCCTCTCTCTAGCTAGTAAGTAGCTACCTATTTCTATTGGCTTATAATAAATTAATCAATAGTATATTTTATTTTATGATCATAGGTTGGAGGGTAAGGTAGCTATAGTGACTGGGGCAGCAAGCGGAATAGGAGCAGAAGCAGTAAAGATATTCGTGGGAAATGGAGCCTTTGTAGTCATAGCAGATATCAATGATGAATTGGGTCACCAAGTTGCAAATTCAATAGGGTTAAACAAAGTGAGTTACCACCACTGTGATGTGAGAGATGAGAAACAAGTTGAGGAAATTGTTGCTTTCACGTTGGAGAGATATGGTACCTTAGACATCATGTTCAGCAATGCTGGTAATGCTGGTCCTTTATCTAGCATACTAGAATTTGACTTAAATGAATTTGACAACACCATGGCTGTGAACGTTCGTGGTGCAGCTGCAATTATCAAGCACGCTGCACGTGTAATGGTGGAAAGAAAAATACGTGGATCCATAATTTGCACTGCCAGTGTAGCTGGTTTTGTTGGTGGATGTGCAGGACATGATTATACAGCATCAAAACATGGTCTTATAGGTCTTGTTAGGTCAACATGCGGTGAGCTTGGAGCTTATGGAATCAGAGTCAATTCAATCTCACCCTATGCTGTTGCTACACCTCTTGCATGTAGAGCACTGGACATGGTGCCAAGTGAAGTTGAAGCTGTTGGCCTTGATTATGCTAATTTGCAGGGAATTACTTTGAAGGCTGCTCATATTGCAGAGATTGCTTTGTTTCTTGCATCTGATGAATCTGCTTATGTTAGTGGACACAACTTGGTTGTTGATGGAGGCTTCTCAGTCATTAACAGATGTCTTCCTAGTATTAAAAAATGATAACTCTTATCGTTTTCTTTGCACCACTCTCTCTGACATTCACTTTTTTATTCGATGAAGTTCATGTGCGTTTGTTTTCTTATTTTATATGAGATCTATTTAAGTGTGAGACTTACATAGATTTCACCTAATAAGAAAAAGAATATTAATGAGTGTTAGAAATAGAGTGTTCATAACACTATTTAAAAAAATAAGCTATGTGATTTGGAATTATAATGAAATAAACGTTTTTCTTTTTTGAGAGGAATGAAATAAATGATGAATATTTGTATTATTATATATTATATTTATAATATTTAATGTTAACTTTTAAGTGACTCTTCTTGATCCTATTTCATTCTTAGAGGTACAACAAGCGAAGGTGATCTTCCGTATATTGCATACTACAAAGGCCGAAGATTATTGAGCACAATAATTGTACTATAAGGTTGCTTTCTTTGCAGTTTGTACACATAAAATAACTTAGTTAAGTGGGAAGGAATATTAAATGCATTATGCATGTAATATGAACTTTTCATCTCTCAACATAAATTTATATTATAATAACAATCAACAATATGAGATATATTTGAAAATTCAAATAGTGTTTGTACGAAGGGGAAGCAATCATTGAAAGAAGCCAAAAAGTGGCCCATGCATAAAGAAGTCGTACTTCATTTCTACGATGACAATGGCAATATAACAGTACGTGTTTTGTTTTTTGTGAGAGTTACGGAGGAGCGCGGTTGCATTCCATTTTTATGTGGTGAATTAGGGAGTTTTGTTTAGTTGAAAAATATGTCCAGTTTAAAAGAGCAATGATACATGGGCATATTTAGGTGAAATACACACATAGTAATGCAAATACGTGGCCTTCTCTCTCTCCCTCTCTCCCTCCCTCTCTCTCAATTCAGCCCTCATCACTTCCCATCCTCTCTCTTCCTTTTCTCCTCACCGGCACCCCCTCCAGCCTCTGTCACCGCCACCACCACCACTGTCACCGTACTTGTCCGAGAAGAAAAATATTCAAAATGAACTGTGATTATGAAACATTTAAAAACAATTACTAAACACAAAACAACTAGTCTATTTATATTAGAATCTAATTTCAATTTTTTGAATCTAACATTTTCAATCACAGTCACTCGTTCCCAAGTGGTAACCATGGACCTAAAATTAACTAAATAATAAATGTAGAGTGTCAAACTCACATACACTTTGTTCAATCTAAATTATCTTATGATAAAAAAATATGAATAACTTTCTAAACTTTTTGCATGTTTGGTGTTTTAGTGAATTTATCAAAATCATGATAGTTTAATTGCAAAATCATTGTAGTTTATCTAATTTTGGCAAACTTATCGTGATACCAAACATACACTTTATCATATGCTTAACAACCGTTGTTTGACCGATTTCCATCTTAGAAGTTGTCAATTTAGGATAATATACTTATATAACTAAAATTCATATTTTTAGTTTATATACGAAGATACGAATTTGAATTTTTACACAATATTAATTGGTTTCTAAAACATTGTTGTTTTTGTTTAAAATATAATAGAGCAACTAAGATATTAATTAGTCTATTATGTTTTGGCTAATATATGTAGTTTTTTAAAAAAATATTAACTCCATTGTGACCTCTATTACACATTTTTTATTAAAAAAAGAAAGAGCTACAAATACAGGCGTCATTAGATCTAACTCAAATACAACCCAAACAAAAATAAATCGTGATAAATCATACCAGGTGAACCTGTCCTAATATATGCTAACAAAAATTTACTTTTCACGAGCGCAACCCAGCGAACCCATATACAGGTTCGAAACCAAGTTACAAAAAAGATTAAGAGTGAATATCTACAAATAACAATTAGGGTTTAAATCTGGTGAATCGATCAACCACCAACACGATATGAAAATCCAAGCGCCAACAACTTCTTGAACACAACAACAAGCATAAAATCTCTTTAGAGCATTAACTTGAAAACAATCACAAGGACCGACACATATAACAAGTTGGTACTAGAGTGGAGGCATACATGACGCCTTGAAACCTACATATCTCAATAAATTTGGAACATTAGAGTATCGAAGAGGTTAGTTCACCAAACACAATGGATTTCAATCAGACACGTAAGAACTTTGATTGAGGGATGAGTTCAATACGTTAGTAACCAACTAGGTCCTTTGGAGTTAACAGAACCATAACCTTTCAGGTTTTTGAAACTAAACCACATGAAAATAAATTGCACAAATCTTCAACCACCTCTATCACACAAATAAGACTAGCTTATACATGATTTATGAATAAAGGTCGGAAAGAAGCTAAAATATGAATTTTAACATAATTTTTAAAATAATACAATATTTTTGTTAGTCTAACCTAGCAATTTTTTAAAATAGATAATACAATTAAACATGGAAATGATCTTATGTAGCTAATTTTAATACATTAAATATCTTTCAATACACGTCTTATCAGTATCTTTTGGATATATTTACAAGTCTACCTTTTATTAGAAGAAATATGTTCAAGATAAAAAAAAGCAACACACCTCCCACTAAAGAGTATGCATACACTAATTATTTATATTTACAGATCTACGATATGCTTTAACTAGGTCAATCCTATAAGACATTTCAAATACTATATCAATATTACACGACTCTTTCCTCTTCATCCTCCTTCTATATATATGTACATTATAATACTAAAACGTACTTAGCTCTTCCTTTATTTTCTTATAAAATTTAACCCCTAAGTTGTTTTTTGGTGTTAACCATTTGATTGTCATGGAACGGGGACCTAATAATTCAGAGTTTGATTGTGAGGTAAGTAGACTCGATTCATGAATTTGTTCCATCTAATAATCGAACCTAGGTCCTCCCAAAATCCCTAATTTGTTTAATTTGTAAAGTTTCCCTCATATTTTTAAAAGTGATTTTAAATATTAATTCTAAATAAATAATATAACTCTATTCAAAATTGAATGCCATAACAATTGGTTGTTATTATAATAGCATGCCAATCTTAAAATTTTATAAAAATAACTATACATGTATTTCTCATTATTTTAAGATAAATTATATACTTATTGGGACCGTTCTACTTTATATGTCATTCTAGAAAATGCACTTAGATTAAGAAATATAGTTAATGTTGTATAGAAAAGAATAATTTTGAGTTGTTTTACGAAAATACCATTCATTAGTAGTATGGAAAACATAAATTAAAAGAATTTGAAAAAGATAAATTAATAAACAGTAAGGGGCATAATATTGTAAATTGACATATAATTTTGAACAAACAAATTTTTCTAGAATGACATATAATTTGGAACGGATGGAGTACAATGTTAGTGTAAAAAATGTTACACTTTCAGAAAATCAAAATTAACCATATTTGTGACTTTAGAAGTAATTATAATTAAATTTAAAGATTTATAATTATCCAAAAATTGTGATTCTTGGAATTAGTTTTCTTCTTCCACAATTTTCATATCTCTTTTACCCTTGTAAAATACTTTTTTTTTCCTATTTTTAATTTGATATTTGAATTGCGTATTAATTCGTAAATTATTTATCTTTTCTTGAGAAATTCATCTATGTTTATTTGTTTAGATTTCAGATTATTTTTACTTTTTTGAAACAAGATTATTTTTACTTTTAAAATATTGATAAATTTTTATGAAAATAAACTTTAAAAGGATTTGAAAACAGATTATTTTTTAAGTAATATTGAAGGTGACATTAAATTTTAAGGGATGTTAGTGCATAACTAATTTACACTTTTTTTGAAAAAATTGTGGGAAAATATACATAGTCAAAACAAGTAGTATAATAAAATTGTTTACACACTATAAGTGTACCTTCAATATTATTTAAAAATGTATTACCATAACAATTAAATTTATTGTAAAGTAACAAATCTGATTTTTTTGTAACAAATATCCTTATTTGGTTTGTACATTAAGAGAAATTTTTTATGATTTAACAAACCTTTGAAAATGAAATTATAAATAGAAATTTTTTAATTCTAGAAGGATAAAAAAGATGTGTGAATTGTTGCAAAAGAAAAGTAATACAATGAATAATACTAATTGCTTACTCAACATTCTAGAAGTGAATGTGAAAGACATAATTACATACCAAGGCAAGTGAAGGCTTGTTTTTTTTTGGTTTAGTAGCCTAGTGGCTAGATCTCACACAATTAAATGTGGAGAAGTGGGGTGTCTGAGGTTCGAACTTCGGCCCCTGCATAAATCATGCAATGTCCCTGCCAACTGAGCTAAGCTCACGAGGACAAGTGAAGGCTTGTTGAATTTCATAGAAGGAAATCATAAATTTTTTAATGTTTACCTTTTAAGGCGTGTCTCTGAGATGCCAGCTCGACTACTGGATTAGTTTAAGAGTTTATGTTTTTGGGTTAGAAAAAGTATAAAAAGAACCTCTTACCCCTCTATTAGATGTACAATTTCAAAGTTAGAACAAATTACTTGTGAAATTGTTTAGTATTCTATTGTTGTGTGAGTTTCTGCATTCAGGTATAATTTTAAAGCCTTGTCTCTTTTGCTTAGTTTTTTATTTATATTTATTTAATTTAATTGTTTGTTTTTTATTTTGAGTTTCAATTCTTGTAATTTCCTTCTTCTTTTTTTGGTTTATTTTTGTGATTGATTGATTTTGTAACTAATGGATTGGTTTAAGTGGATCAAGTTAGGATTTTTTTTTCTTTTCTTTTATGTTTGAATTGAGTTTTTATTTTACATAGGGGAGGATTTTGCTATTAGAAGTGTTTTTGGGTTATTGGGGTGCCAACATATTCGGATTTCAGTCATTCATATTGATGCATTTGCATTTAAATTTTTGCTTAATTTTTTTTCAAAGAGGAGCGAGGACTTATTTAATTATTTAAATTTGGGAAAATATTTATACAATTTCTTAGGTTGAGATCGGTGAATGGGGCATGTAAGGCCTTGTTGGTTTTGAATTTACATTAAGCCAAGTATTTTTATTTTTATTTTTGTGAAAAAACTTACGATTTTTTATATTGTTAAATAACTTTACTATGTGGGTAGACATAATTTTTTTGTGTTACTATGGTCAATTAAGTCAATTCTTAATTGTGTTTTTTTTTTGGTTTTATTCATGTTTTATCTATGATGTTTATGCTTTTATCTTTAGTTTCAACCTTTAGTAAATGCTAGTTTGGTTACTATGCCTAATCCTCTCATGGATACCAGATGGTGAAAATTTCACTAATAACGGAATTCTTAAAAATCTATACTAGTTTTTCTTAAAGGTGGCTTTCGGTAATGCCCAAATATGAAAAAGTTTGAAGCTTTTTATGAACAACTTTTTTTATGAGTAAATGATAAATTGATTAAGCTTTATCAATTTTAAGAAAATCATATCGGACATTGAGTGTTTATTTTGAAGGATTTTTTGGGGACCATAAGAAGAGTTGTAGAAATAGATTTGTTTTGTTTAAAAAAATTGATTTTTATTATCGTAAACAAACACAAAATAAATTTTAATTTTTCATAAAATCTCTAAGATATAATATTTAAATTATTTTATATCAAAATCACTTTTATTTTAATTTATAATAAACAATTCATAATCTCTAAATTATTTCCATCACACAAAATGATGGAAATATGCTCCTAAAAATAAACAAATAAAATCCAAAACAGCGTTCTAGTTAGTGTTTGGTTGATTGTTTTGGATTTTTCTTTGGCGCCCGTAGCCATAGCTATATTGCAATTCCGACGGGTGACCACAACCGTGAAGATTGAATCGAAACTCTCCATTCTCTGCAATGGTGAAGATCGAAGAGATCAACGAATCCGTTGTGACCAAAACGATTAGAAAGAGGAATCATGGATCTACCAGTTTCTTTGTCCTCCTTGATTATTTTTTCATCTTCATGTTCCTCGGATTCCTCTGCTTCATCGTTTCCCAGATTTTAAGCCTCTGATTCATCACATTGAAGAACATTCTCTTTGTTCTTCTCAACTAGGTACCGTGCCCATATACTTTGTTTTTTTAATTAATCGTGTCCAATAAGATGTTTTTCTTCAATGCATGCTTCTAATTGCTGTACCCAATCAACTATGGGAATATATGATATGATCTTTTATCGCTTAATAATAGGTTCTGATTTCGAATTCAGCACTTAAAATGCAGTAGTGTTAAATTTCTTGAGGGAAATGATTAGTATCTGCAGGTGCGTGACGATACCCGGTTCACAACAAACAAAACTATGTGAAAACCTTAGAGCCCGTAGGAAGACATAAAACTATCATATTCAATTTGTTGTTTGATGCATAATTTAAACCCATTTCTTATCCTATCCTACACACCCTTTGTTGTTTTTATCCTTACTTTTTGGTGGGTTAGAATTATCCTATCATCATTAGCACTAAAATGTTTATTTTGCCCTCTCTCAATTCATCACTCATGCTCTCTTTGCTCTCCATCCATCGACTTCTACTTCCTCCATAACTCTTCATCGCCATCTCTTCTATTTGATACAGATTCGACCCCAATTCCAACCTACAATAATTTTTTCCTCAATTTGCTTAATTTTTTG
>Ga0209282_1001088_pt1 | contig 14410 bp, 12 predicted proteins | sample Mtrugardesep15_FD_187529 | JGI IMG/M metagenome (GOLD analysis project Ga0209282, IMG submission 187529) | Root nodule microbial communities of legume samples collected from California, USA - M. trunc garden sep15 (SPAdes) (version 2) | ecosystem: Host-associated > Plants > Roots > Nodule...
TTACACATTTATTTTAGGCTTAATTGCACTTTTGGACCCCTATCTTTCCAAAAGTTGCGGTTATGGACCCCTAACTAATTTAAATACAAAACAGCCCCCTATGTTTTGATTCTTTAGCAGTTTTGGACCCCCAAGACCAAAAAAAAATAAAAAAATTGACACGTGGCACCTCACTTAGGGTGCCACGTCAGCGTTGACCGAGTCAACAATGGACTGAGGGTCCAAAACTGCCAAAGAATCAAAACATAGGGGCTGTTTTGTATTTAAATTAGTTAGGGGTCCATAACCGCAACTTTTGGAAAGATAGGAGTCCAAAAGTGCAATTAAGCCAAAAATAAAATATCATAGGTAATCAAATAGTATATTCCCTTCTTATTACAGATTCAATTAATTTCACAAACAGACAAAGAGTACCATCATAAAGCACAACATTGACTCTGTAACATACCTTAAACTGCAAATTTGAGGAATTACATGTGAAATTCTCCATCTAAGAATCAATTGATTTGTCTCTTGAGTATTTTATCACATGATAACCAAATACTCGCCTGTAAAAAAATAAAATGACCAAATAATGTTCATGAATCTCAGTCCTAAGTTCCTTATATAATTATAACTCAAATCAAAGGCTATGAATTCAGAAAACAAAAAAGTGGGTCGTTTTACCTTGTCAAAATTTCCCTCTTCTTCAACTAACCATGGAAACCAATTGCATGTTCTTTCACAAAAATATTAATATTCAGCTTTGAAAGCATCTTCAACTAACTTGAAAGGATCTTATGATTAAATACACAATTACAATGGTATAATAACTAAATGCAAATGAAATGCAATAAAAAAATCACAATCTTTAGTATTGTGAATAAACATTCAACTAAACTATCATTTTGTCATCAATTTGGTCCTTAAACTATTAATATCAACTAAAAGTCTCTAAATTATACTCTCATTCATCATTTAGGTTCCTCATTTCACTTAATCAAGTAACAAATTGATGAATGAGAGTATACTTTAAGAATTTTTAATTGATTTTAATAGTTTAGAGATTAAATTGGTGATAAAGGGATTGTTTAGAAACTTAAATTGACCGTTTATTATTCCAGTTTTGTGATACAACACTTTGTTTAAGGGGTTATTGTTTAGTTGTACTAAAATTTGTTCGAATTTGAGAGGTGAGGCTGAGTGGGGACGGACTCATCTCATACCCTACTCCCAACTCTACTGATATGGAGGATGAGAAATCGAATCTCATCTCCGTCTACGGATTTAAGTATCCCCGTCTCATTTTTCATTCCCGTAGTGGATGATTATTTTTTAATAAAAATAAAAAGTATTTTTTAACTCCGAGCAAAATGTTTTAATACATTATCCAGGAGAGACGTTGGCAATCGATGATTATGGTGAAGGAGAAGGAAGAGGTCGAGAGTGTGAGATATGAAAGGAGAAAAAAGAAAACTATGATAAATGACTGTTATCTTAAAGACTGAGATTTTGATTGTGCGAGAATAATGATTTAGAGTTTGAAAATAACTCAAACTCATGTCTAAATGAAAGAAAAACTCGTCAAATTGAGTTTGGTTCAAGGCAGATACCCGTTCATTTATATTAATTTTTTGAAATAAAATATATTCATGATCTAAGTTATGATAGAAGACTATGTGACAATGACACGCAATTAGTCGATACTAAAACTTTGTCTTTTTTTTTTTTAATTTAAGGTGGTATTAGTAAGAAAGAATTTACAATTTCCGCAATAAGGGTAATTTTGGCAGTTTAACTGATGGTAAATGATTAATAAATTGATAATCCAACAGAAAATTGATTAAGAATTTACCTGTAATCTCTCTAACTCCAGTTCTCCTTCTCAAGCTTCAATGGCTTCACTCTCCACCGCTCGCTTCCCTCCTCTCCCTCCACCCACAACCACCCGACTCCGAACCAATCCAACCCGAGCACAATCCATTCCCATACCCGATCCTCCACCTGTTGAGCTAGCAGTAAATGATGAACGGATGAAGAGAATAGCGAAGGAAGTGGAGAAGATGAAAAAGAAGGAAGTAAAAGAGAGAAAGGAGATGAAGAATGCGAAAGTAGCTTCGCAGAAAGCGGTTTCTGTTATTCTTCGTAGAGAGGCTACTAAGGCGATTATTGATAAGAGAAGGAAGAAAGGTCCTGTTAATTCTAAGAAACTGTTGCCTAGAACTCTTCTTGAAGCTCTCAATGAACGGATCTCCGCGTTTCGTTGGGAATCTGCTCTTAAGGTTAGTCTATTTCTTTCTTCTTCGGTTTTTTTAGATGAATTGAATGTGGCTGGTTATTTAGATTTCAATAAGATGCTTTTTGGTTTTCATGTCTCGTTGAGAAAATGGATTTGTGGTTGTGTTTTTGTACATTGCTTGGTTAGTTGGGTTTTTGTTCTCGTTCAGAGACACCGAGGAAGGAGAATATAAGTGATTGAATATAACCGTTTGTGTTCATGTTGGACACTAGACACCCTTTTATCTGAAGTGTTGATGAATGATGCTGCATAGGTTTTCGTTTGTAGTATTTGATTTTATGGCATTGTAGGAGTTTGCTACTTTGGTTTCTCTGTCTGTTTATTTGATTGGTTGAATGTGGAGTGGAATCCATGTGGTTGGTTGGGGTCTTGTATAGAAGTGAGTTTTTGAGTTCGTCAACCCAGCTAATCCAATAGACCAGTCATTTTGTGGTGATTGACAGATGGTTTCTTTCAATGAGTCTGTCTCCTTGGTAGATTTCACAGAGAAACTGTAAAGTTCTGTTGAATTAATAGGTTTCTGTTTTATGGTGTCCTCCTTCCTCAGTGCATCTCTTCTTAATGAACTTAAACTTGGAGTGCTGGTCACCAGCCAACAATGAGTTGGGGAAACCGTATTATGACTATAATATGGATGAAATATTGAAAAGAAACCTTATTTGTAGGTGAAAGAACTAGCAGAGTCTACAGAACTGAATTCTTTTATCGTAGATCTGAGAATTATGAAAGGAGTCAGGTTTAGTAATTGGCACCTGAAAAATTAAAGGAAGCCGAAAGAAAAAAATTCACTGAATTGATGCTGAATTTTGGGCCTGTATCTTGGCATGGCGGATTCTGGAAAATGAAAAGTTGAATATAGAAGTAAGGGGAAAAACTAGGTAACTAGCGAGTCCCAACTGACTCCAACCTATTTCCCCCAACTCACATTCCCTCGATTACAACCGAATCGCGTACCCACTACGCTCCCTCCTTATGGCCAACTCAGAAATTTGTTACATGGTGGAGATCTTTTCATTTTCTGTCTCTTGTTCATAATTTTTTGCATTTAGAGGATCCTCCCTAAAAAATCTAGTTGACGAAGAGGAAAAAAACCATGCCTTTTAAGTATGATAGAACTAGGACCAGGGAATTAGCAAGAATAGTGGCACAATAGGGAGTTTCCCTCTATGCAGAATGGATCTTTATTGAATTTCAATGCAACACTTTACACACAATTTGAGGAACCTGCAACCTCTGAATCTAATTGCTAATTGACAAACGTGCTTATTCTACCAACAATTCTACTATTTATATGATAATTCTCTCTAACCACCTTCTAACCGACTAACCAATTCTGTTATACTACTGACAGTTACATGTTCCACCCTTCTGACTAACTAACAAATTCTGGTATACTAGTAACAGTTACCCTATTTAATTCCCTTGTGTTGCTTCCTCCTTTCATACGCATGATTGATTGGAGGTTTCTAAGTACTCCACCGAACTTCCCACACTAGTTGATGTGAGGCATGGCCATTCCAATAATACCCACTTCACTTTCCTAGCACCACCATGAGAAATAATGTCTCAGCGGCTGCACTCTATGATGCTTCCCTCAACCTTTTTCTACTCAGCCTCTCTGTAGGTACTCCTTCTGAGACACTGGCAACTAGCTATACTATCATTCATTAAGCATCAAAGCATTTGGGAACCCCTGAAAGCTAACTGCCAAGGGAAGTAACTAATCCTCTTAGTATTCCACCAAGTATCCCATACTACTCAATGTGGGACTTAGGCACCCTATGATGCCCGAGTCCCTATCACGCACTCACTTTTTCTCTTTACATACTCATAATACCTTAGTTATTTTATGGGTCATATCAATTAGCTTAGATATCAAGTAGTTCATTGGCATACTCGTAGCAAATTTGTATCCTGTTTCTAAATTGGCTAGCTTAAGAGTATTTAAATATCTAGCCCCCTACTTACTTTTATATATTTTGCTTCTGTCCCTCTACCTATTTGATGAAGTGAAGCGATGAGGTTCTAATGTTAGCATTTATATAGATTATTGAAGAAAAATTTGTTGTAGTTGAAAAAGTTAGGAACAGAACAAAGACTTAGTTAAATTGGCTGAGAAAACTTTATTTTCTGCTGTTTAAGGATTTTGTGTGCTTCTGTAAAATAAAATGGTTTTCTTGTACTGGGGAAGACATTAATTTAGGAACTCATTTGCATGTATTCAAGCATAATTTAATTAGTTTTAGAACAGTGGTTGAAATTTCATGCTGCACTCTCTCATACACACCAACCCTAGTGAAACTGTCTATTTTACTGGAAGACTTGATAATCTTATCAGTATACTCTCATGGTTTCAGGTTTTTGAACTACTGCGTGAACAGCTTTGGTACAGACCTTACCCTGGTGTATACATCAAGTTAATTGTCATGCTTGGAAAATGTAAGCAACCTGAGAAAGCTTTTGATCTCTTTCAAGCTATGGTTGATGAAGGTTGTGTTTTGGACTGTGAATCATACACCGCACTGTTATCTGCCTACGGCAGGAGTGGTCTCCTGGATAAAGCTTTCTCTCTTCTTGAGGAAATGAAGAGTACACCTGGTTGTCAGCCAGACATCCAGACTTATTCAATCCTCATAAAATCTTGCTTGCAAGTTTCTGCCTTCGACAAAGTTCAGTCTCTTTTATCTGACATGGCCACTCATGGTATTAAGCCAAACACAGTCACCTACAACACCCTTATTGATGCTTATGGGAAGGCAAAAAGGTAAAATATCTACCTCTCTTTATATTGTGAAAGTACTACATGCTCGTTCTGGTTGCCAACTGAAGTTGAAAAAGAATTTTATCAACTACCTACTTTTCCAACATATGCGAGATACAAGGAAACAATTGAAAGACCATCGAGGTTGTATCAATTTCAAAAGACAAGGCATTGATGGACAAATGAACGGCAGCCTTAACATTAGCCATAAATGAGCACTTTGTCCATATTTATTCTATTGCCTACAGTTGGGCACTGACACACCTTTTATCCAGTCCTGGATTATCACAAATTTTTGCCCTCCAACTAAAACTGTGATGAAAAGTTGTTCTTTCTTTGTCGTTTGCTTGTATTTGCTTATCTGTAATATAATTTTATGGTTATTAAAAGATTTTCAGAAATGGAATCTACACTTCTGGAAATGCTTGCTGAACAAGATTGCGAACCTGATGTATGGACCATGAATTCAACACTCAGGGCCTTTGGCAACCTAGGGCAGATAGAAACAATGGAGAGGTGTTATGACAAGTTTCAGGCATCTGGAATCCAACCAAATGTTAAGACCTTCAATATTCTCTTGGATTCCTACGGCAAGGCCCATGATTACACGAAAATGAGTGCCGTTATGGAATACATGCAGAAATACCATTATTCTTGGACAATTGTGACCTACAATATTGTGATTGATGCTTTTGGGAAGGCTGGGGATCTCAAGCAGATGGAGTATTTGTTTAGACTAATGCGGTCAGAGAGAATTAAACCTAGTTGTGTTACCCTGTGCTCGCTTGTGAGGGCTTATGCACATGCAGGTAAGCCTGAAAAAATCGGTGGTGTCCTACGTTTTGTTGACAATTCAGATGTAACACTGGACACGGTATTCTTCAATTGCTTGGTGGAGGCTTATATGAGACTAGATTGTTTAGATGAGATGAAGAGAATTCTTGAGATAATGGAACATAAAGGTTGTAAACCCGATTTCATAACTTATAGAACAATGATCAAAGCTTATTCATCTAAGGGCATGCATAGTCATGTTAAGGAGCTTAAAGAGCTCCTTGCAACAGTGCAGAGACCTCCTTTGGAAAGAAACAAGCCTGACTTTTGATGATAAGATCAACTAATATTTTTGCTCCAATATGTTTGGCTGTCTATGATCTGTTTATTTGTGCATATGTTGAATATATCTTGTACTTTTGAGTTGGTTGTCTATTTCTTGTAGCTTCCCAGCTTTTAGAAGGGAAGGCTCTCTTTTGACAGTAGACACAACATTTTAAGCTTTATTTTTTACCCTTTTCTTAGTACTTAATAGTTAGTCAGTTTAGGAGGAAACTGTCAGAAGAAAATGGGGGCATAGAAAATGAGAATAAAAGTGTAAAATCACTATTTTGAAAAAGGGGAAAATATAGAGTGGAATGAAAATAAATAATATAGGTTTCTTTTTTACTTTGACCTTAAAGAAAACAGGAATTCTAAATGTCAATAGTACTCCTTTCGATTTCATTTGCATAGTCGTCTCTCTTATCTATTGTTGGGTTTATTTGATGTTTCTCTCTAATGTATTGTTCCTGATGAGTTGTATGCTTCCGATTAATAATTTTGTATGCATAAGGTTTATCTTCTTCATTTTGGATGAATCGAAATTGTTTTAAAAGTTCATCCAAATGAAGGTTCCAACTTCTATGAGCTTTCTTTGGTTCATAAATAGATTTTTGCAACTTGCACGTTTTTCTAGCTTCGCATGGACCGACAAAATCTGGGGGCTTTATCGTATTCGCAGGACTAACATAATACAATTCCAAACCTTTATAAAAGATACACTAGATTTTCTTTGTTGCATATCTCATATGATGCATTTTCAATGAGTTGCGATCCATCTTCATTTCTCAAAAGAAGCAAAGGCTTCATTTACGAGAGATGGCCGAAAATGTTGTAAGGAGAACATGTCCTACAAAAGAAAATGTTGTCGTTGCCTCATGGATTGCACCATATCTAACAATATAGGTTTCATCCTTTTAGACACACCATTCTATTATGGTGATTTAGGAAGTGTGAGTCGAGATATTCTTCCACGCTTCTTCAAATAAATTGTTCCCCGCATTTTGACTATAGAGCCTTGGAAATTTTATTAAGAAGATTTCTACCTCATTCTTGAACTATATTAACTTTTCAAAGGTTTCATCTCATTTGATACACAAATTAATATCTACTGAGGACATTATTAAATGTAACAAAGTAGATAAAGCAACCTAAAGTTTGTGTAAGCACCTTCAAATGCTCACATGCACCCCAAAAACCCAAAAATGTTTACATCGGAAGTTACACCAGTTCATTGAAGATCGGGAGTCAAGAAAAAATTCTTTAGTCGAGAGTTAAGAATTGATCCCTGAATCGGGAGTTAGAACCGAACTGGGTTGAAAACAGTAGCAAAATGAAGAACACCGAAGATATTTAATAGTCATCATTTAAAAGTGAATATTGTTCAACAAACATGGTAACTAATTGTCTAGGCACATTGAACACACTAAAACACTTTCAAACACACTCAACATTCAAAATGTCATACAGTTGTGCGTAATTCATTTGAAAGTGAAAAAATATTCAATAAACACTCAGGGGGCATAATTGTTCAGGTATTAAGATACCGAAATATTCATGACAGATGAGAAAAATCAAAATACATATAAATTAATCAGAACGTCCGCCTCCTACGGGCAACTTGATATTATTTTATTTTTTTAAGAAGCTAAACTAACCCCCTCAAATTGGCACCGGCGAGAATCAAACCTGAGACCTTGAGGAGGAACACACTCCCAGGTCCCAAGCCAATACCACTAAGCCAACCCAAATGGGTTACGGGCAACTTGATATTGAGTGGGCGGCTCTATTTCTTTGGCAATTTGTTGCAAAGTACCATATACATCATCGTAAGTGGTACCATTTTTCATTGCATCCAACTACTACTTGATCCTAACCCTCTTCTGTAATGTATCCAAAGTATTTCAAATGGGACATTTGTGCTCGATATAATTAATCAAGTGTTTATTACGAAAGGTCTAGTGTTGAAAAGAGCCACTATCAAAGGGAAATCATGTCACGAGAAAAGTTAAATCCATTTGAAAAGGGTCGTACAGAGTGGAACTCTTGAAATATATCATTATTATTTTTATTAGACTATTACTTTTTCCCCCTACTGTCTTCTCACGCACCCTATAAAATTTCCAAAAATGTCACTGATGTTGTCCGGATTACGTAATCCGAACTGCATTAACATCATGTAAAAAAGGGTCTAAACGATGAAATTTTGGATTTTGAGGGCGGAGTCCCGTAAGAAGTCCTTTCTAAGGGAGTCTTGATCATAAAAACACAAGGATGAAAGCTAGGAAGATTAATATTGTTTTTAAAATGATTATTCATGTTGCAAATATGTTAAAAATTGGTGTTGATGTTGTCCGGATTACGTAATCCGAACTGCATTAACACCATGTAAAAAATGGTCTAAACAATGGAATTTTGGATTTTGAGGGCGGAGTCCCGTAAGAAGCCCCTTCTAAGGGAGTCTTGATCATAAAAACGCAAGTATGATAAGCTAGGAAGATTAATATTGTCCTTAAAATGGCTATTCATGTTACAAACATGTTCAGAATTGGTGTTGGTGTTGTCTAAATTACGTAATTTGAACTGCATTAGCACCATAAAAAAATGGTGTTTAGGGGGTGTTCGGATTCTATAATCCAAAAAAATCATATAGCGCGCCCTATTTTTTGAGATTTTCGGATTTTTTCGGATTACAAAATCCAAATTGGTGAAAAACTCATTTTTTTCACCCTGTAACTAAGGAAAACACAAGTTCGGATTACAAAATCCGAACATCTCAAGGGCATTTTTGGGGAAAAAAATAGGGCACGCGAGAAATCAATGGGCTGGAAAAAGTAATAGTCTTTTTATTATCATATTTATGGTTACTTATTTATCATTAAATCACTCCTAAAATAAATGAGTTGACTCTTGTATTTTCTCTTATAAAATGAGTTCATTTTTTCATAATCAAATTATCATATTATCACTAATATTATTTTATATATGGCATCAGAACCCTCAATTTTGGGGGCTTTGCTTCCGCATAAATCCTAGCCGCCGTCAATACGGTTGTGTTTTTCTATTTTTTATTCAGCAAGCATTGTTTATCTCATGGTAATGTTCACACGAGTATTGTTCACCCCACTGATACAGTTTACGTGTGTACTGTTCACACGTGCACTGTTCATCGGGAAAAAAAAAACCTTTGAATTGTAGCTTGCTATTTTTTTAGTTACCTGGATCGAAAAAATGAAGGGGATGAATAAATCTAAACTCATAAGAGAGGAGGCACACAAAGGATGATGATGGGTAAGGCAATTTTCAACTCATCACCTTGTGCACTCCAAGCTGCTTTTGATCAAGAGCAACAATCTTCCTCAAATGTATTTCCATTCACCAAGAAACAACTAGATAAACTGTACGAACTTCTCAAGCCACAAACACCTACCTCCTCCATAGCCCAAAAAGGTAACTTCTCAAAACTCATCCACATAAGTGTTATTCCTAATCATACATGGATTGTTGATTCTAGAGCCACTGATCACATGACCGGAGAATCTTTTTATTTTTCTCATATAAACCATGTGTAGGAAATTTCAAAATTAAGGTTGTCGATGGTTCTCTTTCAATTGTGACAGGAAAATATTCTATTATTTTGTCTCCCCTGCTAACCATCCAAGATGTATTACATGTCCCGAATTTGTCTTGCAACTTGTTATCTGTCAGTAAGCTAACTAAAAACAAAAATTGTCAAACTCATTTCTTTGATAATTATTGTGTATTATAGGATTTAATCTCGCGATAGATAATTGGAAGTGCTTAGCAGTGTGATGGACTCTACCACTTTGACGATGAACAAAAGCTAGACATCAATTTGGACCAATAAGTTCTTCTTATATTAAATCTATTTTTTTTTCAAATAATAAGGATGACATTATGTTATGGCATTTAAGTTTAGGTTTAGGCACAAATGCACTCAGTGGTAATTGGTGTCAGCTGACCCTACTTCATTGCCTATTTTTTAACCAATAATTGGATATTTTGATATGGTGACCCCACTTAAAATTTTGGGTTGACCCCACATAATCAATTAACGCGCATATGTTCAATTATTTAATGACCTATAAAATAGTTTTTTTTTCTTATAATAGTGATTAGAGGGAGTATTTTATTAACAAATTACTATTTGATATGATTGTGGAAAATAGTTTATGTTGAGACCAAAGATAGTTTAAGTTCAGACCAACAAGTTAAAGTCTCGTTATTATTGAATACTTTGCAATAGGTGTTTAAATTCAAACTGATCCCAATTAAAACCACAAATTGACCCCAATTATTTGTAATGTTTACATCAAACCTTTCATTTTATCATGTCTCTTATAATATTAATAAAAAAAACTACAAATTGTGATTTGGATATCAATCGCTCGATCTAAAATAAACTACATTAAATTGGATCGATTCAGATCTGATTTTTAAATGAGACATTGAAAACCGAATCAAACCTCGTATAATTTTATCTTTGGATTAGTTGACTTTACAAGTTAAAAACGATGTAAACCGTATCACAAACACCACTACTTTGTAGTCGTTTGAATTTATATTTTAATTTTTTATTAGAAATATATTAGGAATTAATTTATATATTTTTGCATAAATATTTATGATAGACAATATTGACCCCCAATATTGAAATTTATGGATTCATCCCTGGTTAGGTCACCATAGTTTTAAATATTTATAGGCATTGTTTCCAAAACTTTTTGAAGGGAATGATATATCTTCATTTCAGTAGGTTTGCGAATTTGCTAAACATTATTGAAACTCTTTTCAAATTCAAACTTATAAACCTTCAAATTAAATGCATTGGAAAAATTAAATGAGCTTACTCGTTCTATGAGTAAGGATCATACTGAATCTAAGGCAACAAATCAAATCAAAGATAAAATAAATGATTTTTCTGCAATTAGTCAAAGCACACCACGTAAGGATTCTTGTAATGAAACAGAAAAAGGACTTGAGGAAGGACAACCAACTTGGTGTTGGTGTAAGCCATAGAAGCCAATAGTTTATGTTAGACTTATTCTATGTATCATGACTTTTATTATTAAGTAGTATATGACATTCTTTATTATATTTGTTATAAGATTAATAAAGTCCCTATAATATATAGTTCGTGTAATGGAATATTAAGTGTGACTTAATCATGAGATTGCATTAACATAAAGAACGTTATTCTTAAACGCATCCGTAGTCAAGCTTTAATGTAAATGGGATAATAATAAAGTGCATAAACTATTATGTATGTAAACTGATGACTACATCTCATGGGTCATGGATATGAGATATTAAGTTTATACATAGGTATAAATATTAGGAGTAATATTTGTATTGGATTGACTCATCATGAGAATACTACATAGTATGTTATGAAAATGTCATAAGATATTCTCACAATGATAATAGTGTATATCACTCTTAGACCCGAAACCACTATGATCTCTAGATGTAGACTCAAGTACTTTATTGTCATTCAAACGTTGTCTGTAACAGGATAACCATAATGTTGGTTAATGAGAACTTGACAAATCATGTTGAGGGACATGAGTGTCTTAAATGAGATTTGTTCATCCTCATAACATGAGATATACCTTTAGGCCTATTGATGAAATATGACTGTAAAATTGCACGGTCATGCCAAATTAAGTCAATATGAGATATTGGGTTTATTCGTTATTCAATATATTTCGGGATTAAGAAATATAAATATTGATCTATACAAGGGTGACAAAATCTATGCTTTGTGGTCAATATAGATATGAGGACAAAGGAGTAATTGTACACATGAATATTATCATGGAAAAGGTTTCGTCAAATCACTTAACATTCTTGTCACTTGGATATCAATGATGTGTTGTTAGATATCACTAATTGTTTATAGTATTAAATATTAGATTTAATATTATTGCCAACGTGACTAAAACTTATAGGGTTACACACAAAAGAACTGTCAAAAAAGAAATATAAGTAAGACTTATATGATGGGTGCATTTAGCAAATAACACTAATTTGTCAAAAAAAAAAACTAATTAGTTAGCAAAAGACTAAACAAGTTAATGATCTTACGGAAGCCCAATAGTGAATTCTAACTTGCAAAACACACTTGGAGTTCTACAAATAGAACCCTTGTGTTGGAGTCATAGGTTACACGTTTTAGAAACCCTAATTCTTTGAACCTCTGATCGCTTGGCTAGCACCAGGAACCAGAGGAGCACCGTTCGTGTGGACGAGTAGAGGGTTTGCTCTTTTGCTTTGCTGTGATCGAAAATATTTTCTACACTTCGAGAGGTAACATCCTAATCAATGATCATGTCAAATTCGTAATGATCCAAGAAAAGAAAATCGAAATTTTTTATTCCACTGCCTATTTTAGTATTCAATTTTCCTTCACTTGGAAAGGCAAAATTTATGCAAAAAGGAATCATGATCAACATTTGTACAATCGTAAAAGTGTTCACCCAACAACATTTGTACAATCATCATATGCCATCGTATATATATATTAACGAGCTTTATTATAAATTCAATAATAAAAGTGTTCAGCCAACAACATTTGTACAATCACACGTGCCACATTAACAAAAATTGATCATATGTGCCAAAAAAATCAAGTAAAAAGACTTTTATAAAAAGCAAATTATTTTGCATGGGTATGTTTCAAAAAAATTTCTTACATGTATCAAAATCTAAAACCGATATATTTGTAAGAACCAAATGCATATTTTAGTAAAAAAAGAATAGACATCTTTTAAATAAATACACTACGAGAATTAGAAGGCACTTGAAAATCGTGCTCGTTGTGGTCTAAGTCGTGTATAAATGATCGATGTCTCCATCCACTCTTTTAGATTCGCGTGGGCATTAAGAAGCGCAAATAGAACACGAGTATACAAAAAGAAGGGAGAGTAACAATTTTCATGTCCAATCCAAATCATCTTAATGCCTTATTAAAACAAGAACGTCATAATAATTGAGGACACAATAGGTAAACCCCAATAACTAAATTGTGGAAATAAACTAATTGAGTCTAACTTGAACTTAAATATTTTAACAAACAAACAAATTTCATCTCAACATCGAAAACCACTCCATCTCAATGCCGAGATTAGGGGATTGACCAACTCTTGTGGACCAATCCCTGTAAACTGATATCTTAGTCTCATGGACAATTTCAAGATGTGAAACCCCATACAAATAACACAAATATCACAACACTTCGATATTTGAAACAACTTGAACAAAATAGCTACTTTTTGGACTATACAATGGAAGCGGTTCTGGTATTAAAAAAACTTACTGGAAAAGATATTTTACCCTTTCTTCAAAGAGATCTCACAATAATTAAAATTACAAAAAAAAAACTTTGGCGATTCTAATATAAAAAAAAATTGTTGGCAATTCTAGACAGAATAATAATTGCATGTATTTTTCTAATTACAATATAATGCTTATCTGTATATGAAATATCGGTGCACTCATTTGATTAAAAAATAGTATTTTAAATACCGACGCAGTTGTAAAAGATATAAATGATACATAAAATTCCGGGAACATATAACTTTAAATTTAAATTACCAAAAAAAAAGAGATATATCTCTCTTAGTTCATCATAATAAGAAGTAATTTTTTAAAAACAAAGACAATAAAATATGGTGTTAAGCATATTTATCCATAATATCAATATTTAATGGTTCGTAAAAAAATCAATAGATATGCACTTCTACTTTTTTTTGAATAAAGATATGCAATTCTACTTAAACATGTCAAAAGCAACAAACCCTTAACTTCTTATTCATAATCCGTTTTCATTTTAGGTTTTAACAATTTAATATGAAATTTTACATTTAATTTTAATTAACCAATATCAAAACCAACAAACATTTTTAAATTTTATTTATAATTTATCTAAATTAGGAGTCATTTAACTAATACAATAAAATTATTCACTTACATTGTTTTTTTACAAAACATTTACATTTTTTAAACACTACCGAAACCGGGAACAAAATTGTAGGAAGTAAAAAACAAAAGTTCTCTCTTTCTTTTATCCTTCTCAAACCCTAGTCGTCACCTCCTTTCTTCTTCTTGTTGGAGGGGTGATTTAGGGTCAATTTTGACCTAAAAATCACCCCTTCGAGTTGTTTTTCATTATATTCTACTTGAATAAGTGATTTCACATATTTTATGTTTTCTTTCGTTTGTTTTTGTGATTTCGTCGTCTTTGAACGACTCTG
>Ga0209282_1001089_pt1 | contig 14408 bp, 9 predicted proteins | sample Mtrugardesep15_FD_187529 | JGI IMG/M metagenome (GOLD analysis project Ga0209282, IMG submission 187529) | Root nodule microbial communities of legume samples collected from California, USA - M. trunc garden sep15 (SPAdes) (version 2) | ecosystem: Host-associated > Plants > Roots > Nodule...
TTAATGGTAGTAGTTGGATTAAAAATCGAAGGTTCAGATTTTCTTATGACATCTTAGTCTGCGTTTACACGCGTTTCCAACGCTTCATCTTCCTTCTTTGGCGTGTGAATAACACAATGGTACACTCTGCTATGTAGACTGTAGATTTTGCTTGGATTCTTTCATTGCTTCAATGTAATTCACACAATTTTCTACACTGTCTATTTTCTTCATTTTTCTCAAGTATTAAACACCAAAATTAAGGATTTGTCTTATTGCATGAGCCGGAAAAAATAAATAATGTAACTTTTAATTTTTTATATTAAGCCTTTCCTTATGAATGTGCAACACCCTACAATAATTAGTTAGATTAGAATGTTCAAATTTGTATATCGTCCAAAACCCATTGTTTGTTTATCCAGTAAAAAAGAAAAGACCCATGGTTTGTTTCAATTAAGAAAATATATATGGCCCGCTTGTTTTAGATTAGTTTTTTTATTTTAATTTCTAAAAATGGTTTTTTTGAAAATTTATTTAAAAATAATAGAAATTATTTCAAACTCATTTATTATAAGTTAAAAAGGAGATTTTAACATTTACTAATTTTTTTTAACTTAAATATTTATTGTTAGAGATTTTACATAGTAAAAATCACATAATTTTTCAAAAAGACAATGTTCAAAAATGATCTTAACGAAAAACTATTTGAAGTAGCTTTTTATTTTAGATTTTTTTTCTAAACTTTATTCTCCAAAAAAATTATAGCAAAATGAAGAAATATTTAAAATGACATTTTAAGATAAGTTATTCAAATAATTTTTTATTTGTAGTTTTCTTTAAAAAATTCTTTGTTAATTTATAAAATTATAGCAGAAAGATGTTAAACTATAAAAATCTATTTAAAAAATAAACGATAACAAACATAATGACATTGTTTATTGCACATTAACCGGCATCCATACATGGTTCCACTTCTATTCCAGATCCATTCATTTGCTTCTCCAATAAACAAAGGTGACAACTTTTGGTGAAAAAGAGGAGAAGGAGGGAGTCACACTCACACCTGACTATTTTAATTTGGCTTCTACTTTTAAACTAGCATTTTGATCCCATGGCCATGGATGATATTAAACCATTTCATCTATGACGGTAATCACTCTTTTTTTTTTGGATATATTTCCCCCCTCTCTCTATATACACAATAATGGTTTGGTTAATTTTGACTTGAAATCACCCTTCACCGTTTTTTCCTCCTTTTATTTAAATAAGCGGTCATCTATGTATATTTGTTTTTTTGTTGTGTTTTTTAAGTTGAAAAATGCTAACAAATGTTTTTAAGGTATTGTTTAAGCATCCAAAAACATTAAATTTTATATTGAAAATTGTGTAGTTATGACTTTTACATGTGTTTGACTTATATTTTTAAGATAAAATTTCTTTTAGCGGGTTCCTTAAACAATGACCTTATGACACTTGTTAGCAAGACCCTTTTAAGTTTTCACGTCTTAGTACGGTCGTGTTTGTTCGTCGACTTGTGTGACATTGTGTTTGGTCGTCATCTTGAGCTGCGTTTGTTGGTGTTTCCATTATAGTATAGTGTTCGTTGGTTCAGATTGACATATTCATTTCAACTCATTTTAGATTTAGTGAAGACTTAGGCGTCAATGTTGCAGATACAGAATCATGAATTTTTCGATTACCTTTATTTTGTCCTATTTGTATCATGTTGTTGTTGTATGCTATTAACCTATTTACAGGATTGTTTCCACATTCACCTTTTTCAATTTTTTAGCAATTTTGAATATGTAATAATCATGTATTTGTCTATTTTGAATGAATGAAAATCTTTTTTAGGTAAAACAAATAAATACTAAATCCTAGACAAATTTTTTATTGAGATAATAGTAGCTGCTGCTCAAAGCTTGAAAATTTCGAAATAAATACTCATCCACAATGAAAATCTCAACGCACTAGGCACCACAGAAGATGGCAACTACTGCTAAAGCATAACAGGAGTTTAACTGGAAAGAAAAGCACAAGTGAGGCCATCACTTACAAGTTGATTAATTGCATCCCTAAACTTGTAATAGTCATCAACTTTATTATACACTTGATAAGAAATTCTTGCATATCCATTTACACATCCAGCTTCTCCCCCATCTCGAAAATAAATAGGGACTTCAACCCCAAAAAATTCCCTCAAATGTGTCCTAAGATTCATAGCATCCCCTTCATTCATAATCCCCAAAGAAGGAGGCAAACCAACCATAACCATACTTGCACTCATATGGTGTGGCGTCCCAAGATGTGTCCCCCAAGCTTCCACCAACATCTCACCCATCTCAACAACACAATCATGGTTCCTCTTTTTGATCCCTTCAATTCCACCTTCAAACCTATTCACAAATTCCATAACCGTTGGAACCACTAATTGTGCGCTATAATCTCTATTCCCAATCCAAGAACTTTCTATAGATAATCCATTCCCATACTCGTGCGAGACAACAGGGTGATGCAAATCAACTGAATTAACCGATTTACGGGCGTAGATAAATGCAACCGAAGGTGGACAAAAAAACCACTTATGCAAATTACTTGTGTAAAAATCAGCTCCAATCTCTTGCATATCAACGCGAGGGATGCACCCTATAGCATGAGCTGCATCAACGAAAACTTGCTCAACACCTTCCTCGCGACAAATCTTGACTAACTCTTTCACCGGAATCACCATGCTTGGCATGGAAGTCACATGATCAATAACCGCTAATCTAACTTTATTACTACTACCTTCGCTCTTTGCCTTTTCCAGCGCATGGCGGAACTCTCTGATGATATCATCTTGAGAGGTGACGGGAAAGGTAAGTGGAACCTCAATGACTCTTCCACCGGCGCGTGTGACGTATGCTTCAATGGCTTTCTTGACAGAGCCGTAGGCATAGTGAAGCATGACAACCGAATCTCCTTTATTGAACTTTCCTTCTTGGAAAGCCCACGATGCTTGCTGGAGAACGATTGCGGTGGCAGTGGAGGCGTTATCCACGATGGAGATTTCGTTAACATGTTGCGCGTTGACGAGTTCTTTGATGATGGTTCGGGAATGGAGGATTCCTTTTTGGAGGTGGTTGAAGTAAAAGTGGTCAGGTTGACGGAGGGATTTGAGCTGCCATTGACGTTGAGCTGCGATGACAGAGGATGGACAACAACCGAAGGCTCCGTTGTTGAGGCGTGCTATGGTGGGGTCGTGGTGGGAGAATTCTGATTGGATTTCGGCGTCGGTGATTGGAGAGAAAGAAAGCTTGGGTTTCTTTGAAACTTCACCGTTTGTGTGATTGTTATTTTGATCATGGAAGGCCATCGGAGAATGAAAATAGTATGAGAATCAAAGTCAGAGTTATGAGTTTAGGGGAATGGGAGGAATAAAAATTGATGATGACGGAAGAACCAACCAAAAATCCTATAGTGACAATTTTTTATTCTGTGTATTATTTTATAGTTAAGAATGTTTGTTTTCTTATTCGGGTCTGCATGTTTAACACGAATAGTGCATCACATCTATGCTGACACCTATTTGCAATGTTTTATTTCTTTCCTCGTATTATATGTCGTGTCGTGTACCACTAACTATAACTATTATGCATTCATTCGAACCGGTCATGCTTTTATGGCTTTAGATAACAGAAAATGACCGAGGGTTGAGACTAAATAATCGAAGAAAAACACAAATGGAAATCATGAAATTATCAGGAATTGGAGTTTGTATCAACTCAAAACCTCTCTAATATGCTAATCGTATCATTAAAAAACTATCACGCGATAATTTAGTTACATCATCACCTCCATATAAATGAATGGATAAATCACAGTGAAGTCATATAATATTTTTTATCAGTGAATCACTGAATTGGACAAGATAATATAATTATTTTTGAAGGGGGATAATATAATATGTTATTAACTCACCACACTAAATTAAAATAAAACAAGATAATTTATCTTGTCTAGTCACTTTTATTCAACCACCAAGCAGTATCATATAAAACAAGATAGTCGGACCAATCGAGTCCTGCACGTATCAATTACATGACCTCCTTTATCTAGTGACGTTGAATAAATGCTTTTAAATGGAGAGGCATGGAAATTGACGATGCTAATGTATTCTAGACTAAGATGATGAAAATAAATGTCTGTGGCTTCATTATCCACTCGCTGTCAATTGTCATTGAGATATACTACATTTTTATGTTGAATTACTACTGCATTCTTCGATGATGGCTGAATAAACAAGGAAAAACTATTGTCCTGAAATGTTTTTCTTGTTTGCCTTCGAAGCTTGATACAAACCTATATGCGATGATATAATTCAAGTTGGATCCATAAAATCATTGTGCCAACAGTTTTTTGGATAGACAAATGTTAGTTAGTAATTAGTTGTTACTCCTTTAAACTCTAGCTTAAACCAGTTGAGCTACCTAGCTCTTTATTTATGTAAGAGTTTTTTTGGGGTTCTATTATGTAAGTTATGGTCATCGGGGTTGTTCTATTTACTGTACTAAAAGAAAGTAGCCATGATGAACCTGTTATCTAAATTACTAATAACTAGTTTGGAAGTATTAAAAGATCAGTTGAAAAACAAAAAAGTATGAAGCATACTTTTGCAAGTGCAATAGCTCCACAATTTACGAAAGTAACTAGCCTAATTTCGCCTAGTGATGCCATAAAAGGTCATTTTTACCACAAAACTTACAGATGCAAGATATCCGTACCCAGACTCGTTATGTAGATTATAAAGTAATAAGAGTAACACGATTTCATTCTCACAACAACTACAAATTTATCATTTCCCTATTTTTGTATGTCGGATGGAAAAGGGGAGTTACTAACAATGCTACTTTTTATTGTCATAAGCAGCTATGTTCTGGGGCTCGCATTCAGGACTAAACAAACGAACCAGCAAAGCTGTGCTTGAACTTACAGTTACAGCTCCACATGCAGCCCAACGAAGACTCCTAGGAATTTGAATTCGAGGACCTACATCACCAACAAAGCAAAAGTTCCATGAAATGTACCGAAAGACCGAGAGATTGTGAAAAAAATAAGATGCCATAAATATTTTATTATTAAAAAAAAGGTAAACTGTTCTGGTTACGAGAGCTTGCGATGCTGTATTTGCGTTGATCATCATCCGCACGAAAGCAATGTTAAGTGGCAATATTCAAGGGATCAAAAGTTGTAACCCCATACCATCAAGACATTAATAACAGGAAACATGCAAAAGCATTAATAAGAATTCACGTTGGCAGAGGCATCAAAAGCGGAGATTAAGAATTATAGGACATTTATAAACTAGAACTGAACTTTCAAAAGTTGTAGCCTGTATGTGACTAACAAACATGCATGTAGAACAGAAAAGAAGCAAGGGGAAAAAGTAGAACGAACCATAGTGCATTCGGCAAAGGACCCAAAATCCCAATGCTCCACCAACACTAAAGATTCCGGCTGTGTGTCTCATTAGTCTAGAACAAGGTTTGCAATCAGACCTCATGACATCGCCTTCAGAATAGCCTAAAAATTGCCTCAGTGACATCGTATCAATTACCTGCAGCGACATTATATTAGAACATCCAACCATGAGTCAATGCCAAAAAGCCCACAAGTCTCTGTGGGCAAGGGCCACCCTATGTGCCTTCTTAAGAAAACTTTTTCACAAAAACAACTTGGCCTGACTTATTCTATGGGCCAGCCCACTCCAAAAGCTCTCTATATATAAACATATAAACTAAAAGTACTTCAAACATTTTTTTTGAAAAAATGTTATTCAAGAAAATGTAATATTTAGTTTGAGTATTGCAGTACTAGGTTTTTTTGTGACAGAAAAATTGCAGCAATAGATACACAAAGGAAACCCTCTCATATTATGATCACCCTCTGAATTACAAGAACGTTCTAAACAAAAAACTTAAATTAAAATCCTAGTCATAGGTAAAGACAAAAAAAAATGTGGCACAGTAATTTTGCAACACAAAATAACATAAGTGATTTATCAAATCATGAAAATACAAAATTTACAGCTATAACAAAGTTTACAGCTATAGAGAACAGTCTCAGTTGTTTACCTCGGAGAGCCCAACTAACCAATCAAAGAACAAAGTCGTGTAAAAGGCAAATGTTCCCTTGTAAATTTAGATGATGGCAGCAATATCTTTCTCTGCAATAGACCATACATATGAACTGAGTTACAACGGTCAAGGAAGTATTAAAAATAAAAGTAAAGAAACAAGGTCAAACAATGGAAGTTGAACAAGGCATAAGAACCTATTTAGCACAAAAATAAAGAGAAAGTAATTCATACAGAGATTACGAAATGTCTGACAAATAAAAAAGCTCAAAAGCGTTGATGTTTTGGCTAGATTTGTTTGTTTCTATCATCAAGGGATGATTAGAGGATGTAGACACACAATTCTAAATCAGCGGTGAAGCTAGCAATATTTTCATGAGGTGGCCACAAACAAAGATTTTTTTTTTTTTTAACTAATCTAACCAGTAGGCAAAAAGAAAATCACAATAACTATTACTTATATAAAATGTTCTTCATAAAATATACACTTGATTCAACATGAACGGATTATACCAAAAAATGCGGCAACAACAGATTGTACCAAAAAAGCCACAGTAGAATATAACCTACAAACCCAATTAACTAAGATACAAAGTTCCCAATCAAAGCATTACAACTACTTAACATGCTTAATGACAGGAACTTGAGATTATTCCAATAGCAAGTAATTAGCACCATGAAAAACAGTGACATTAGATAGTCAACACTTAATTGGAGCAAAATATAACCAGAACAGTCATCTAGTCAAAACTAAACTCTTGATAGCATTTGCTTGCAACGTCCTTAATAACCTCTCTTCCCATACAAAACTAATGTGATGACATTGCATTTGAGTGCAAATAGCACAATCATCAACTATCAACCATCTCCAACATCCCATTCCAAACAAACAGCAATATTCCAAAAATGACAGACTATAAGCTAATGCTATCTAGATTCTCGAACCAAGTAGCTCCAACAAAAGCCCCACCATTCCAACTCTAACAAAATGGGAGTTAAGGAAGCAAAAGTTTGAAATAAATGGGCACGAAAAAGAGAAAACTTTAAGATATGTTGCTTCTGTAAGAGAAAGTTAAAGCAAGATCATTTAGGCCGCGTTTGGATAAACAACATAATTTGCAGCTTATAGCATAAGAGCTTATCATATATAATCAGTAAGCTATTTCCATAACAAATGATAAAATAAAGCTAAACTGTTTTTCGTATAAACTATAAGCTGTTTTCATAAGTTATCCTGATGGAAATAAGCTGAAAACAGTTTACGAACAAGTTGAAATAAGTCCGTTATAATATAATAATAAAATGGGTAGGTATAAAACAAAAGTTAAAGATGAAATCTGGAATCCAAGAATGAAGCTCATTGAGGCATTTTCACAAACAGGTTGTGAACAAACATAAGGGGCTGTCTTGCTACACAAATGAAATGAGAGAATCATAGAATTCTAATAATCAAAGTAAAACATTTTTGAGCTAAGGGGTTAGAGGCCTTTACCGGTGACGATTGCTGAAACGGAAGTAACTTCTTATTCGTGCTTTCTACCGGTTCACTTCCATCGTATACTATCCCCAAAGTTGCAAAATGCCAGAGAACACCAATTATTAAGCTATTTTAACAAAATAAATAAATTCTTTTTTTAAAGAACGGATAAATAATAAAAATTCGTTAAACATATTTTCTTCAGTCTTAAACGTTTTTTTAAAACAATTTGTTTGTGGTGTTTTTAACTAAAAAAATAGAATATTTAAAAAGAATGCTTGATCGGATAATCATAATCTCTTTTCTTAAAAAAATCCAAAACTATGTAAAAAAAATTAGGTTAAATTACATCATGGTCTTTTATGTTTAAGATTTGTAACTGATTGATCATTTTAAGTTATTTTGGTCACACATAAGTTATTTAAGTTTGAAGTTTGTAACATATTGGTCTTATTTTAGTCACACATAAGTCCTTTTAAGTTTGTAAACGTTTTCGGTTTAGTCATTCTATTTACCAAATGTTACAAAAATGATGATGTGACATAATGACTAAATCAAAAATATTTACATACTTAAATGCCTTATGTGTGATCAATATAACTTAAATAACCAATATGTTACAAAACTCAAACTTAAAGGACTTAGGTGTGATCAAAATAATTTAAGATCAATCTCTTACAAATCTCAAAATTAAATGACCTCTGATTTAATTTATTCAAAAAATTATCCTGCATTTTTTAAGGGATACGGTATAAAAAATTAAAAATATCAATTATTGACTACTCCGTATATTTCTTGGCATTAAAAAAATAAAACAGTCCTGCCTCAAAAATAAAATAAAAATAAAACACTCGGTATATTTCATTTTAAGAAGATCAAAATGGTACCTATTCACATTGTAAGCACAACTCAAAGTTGGGAAAAAAAACACACACACATTTCAAAGCATAAGAGATACGAGAAAAGAAATTCTAACATAGTCACAAACACAAATAAAAAGTTGATAGACACACACATAAATCTAAAAAATTAAAATAAGAAATAATTGAATCATTTGATTAAATTCTTTCTCATTTATTTTGTTTCATTTATGTGAGTGTGTTCAAACATATTTTATTTATATACGTGTTAGAAAATATAAAGTTCGCTTGAAAAAAAAAATACAAAGTTCGTAACTCCAATCACCTAGATATTTATCCAACTATGAGAGAAAAAACACTAACATAATACACCGCCTAGCATGTCATCCAGCAACTATGGATACGTTGTGAACACCTTAGATGAAAATCATAACAAAAACCTTTAACTTTACATTTACACCATAATCACATTAAATGTTTAATTTTTTTTACAACCGCATTATTTGTACACTTTTACATTGACGAAACAAACAACTAACTACATACAAAAAGATTCTTCCTCTTAAACCTATTTGGATGAACCAAACCAACGAATTGAAAAGCATGGTCCATGGGTATGTTTATCAAAGCACCACTAAATCCTAACCATTGTAAGATTGTTGTCCATACCTTACCAAAAACATGGTCCATAGTTATGTTACTTCTCTATAGTAATCGCTCACACACAACAAATTATATGTAATATCGACATTTTTTAGAGACAAACTACTCTTCATCGACAATCTATTATCTAATAATTAACAAGCAAACAAAGAAATTTTTGATGAAACCAACGTTTTCAAATAATGGAATGACTTTAACAAGAAGGTCTTCAACATCCTCATGTTTTAATAAATTATACAAGACTTTGATCGAGTATTCTCCACCAAAATAACAAATCTACTCTTAAATATTAGTCACACTATCTTTCAAAATAATATAAGTCAAACCAATTCTACACTCAGGGCATAATTATTGGTTGACTCTTACCATGGTTTCATTTTTTCCAAAGCCATTATTTTGCTTTATGACAATGGTATATTGAGGCAACCGTGGAACTGCATTACTACCGTGACTTTGTTCTTTGATGAATTTATAAACTAATATCAAATTAATTATCACTTCAAAATGTGCTATATATTAATATAAAATATAATTGTGATGTATATTGTGAGGTTTTATAGGATCCATTTTAAAGTTTTAAAGAATAGTATGAATATTTAAAAAATGTAATTGAGTGGTTTAAATAATAGAGAAGTGTGAAATAATATAATGTATTTAGTGAGACCCATTTATACCACCCATATAAATGGCATAGATGTGAATGCTTTAACTAACATCGTCTTCTCACACTTAACCAACCTTTTCTTCCAAAGCATCCCTCATCACCCTCACTCACTCCACACCTAAAATTTTCAGCTACCAAAACATCTTTCATAAATGTAGATTGAAAAACAATAATTTGACAGTGAAATTAATTAAATAAAACAATTGAAAAATAAATCTAAATTACTACATATGAAACGGTTCATATTTTAAGTGTGAACTGAATATTGTTTCAATGCAATTGAAGATAAAAAAAAAGAGTCATTTATTGGGCATGGGACATTAGGTTTTATGACCGGGAGATATTTTGACATAGACAATTTAATATGAATAAAGAAATGAGTGTATAGGAGACAAGCCAAGTATACAAAATAAAATCCATTGTACGAGCAGGAAAGAGTCCACTGTTTGTGGACGACCTTCCTACTTTTGTTGTTTATGTGTTTTGTTTTCATCTTCAGCTTAGCTACTTCTTGCTTCACACCATCCTAAGGTTTTTATTTTTTAATCTTCAATCTTTTATACATGCATGATCAAACTTTAATCATATCATATAATTTATGCTTCAGGTTTGTTTGTTTTTCTATTTTCTTTATTATTTTATCATCATCGATCATCTTTAGTTTAGTTCACTTCAATTTAAGCATGATTCTTTTTCTTTTCAGTTTTGAAGCATATTTTCGAATATGATAATAATATGTTCTTTATATTTATATTTATGGGTTAAACGAATTAATGATAAGAAAAAGAAATTAATCAACTCAAGAAGTATACTTATAAGATGTGATTTTGGATTCTAATAATCGATCAGTAGGCAAGGAAGGTGTTAGTGATTAGTCTTACATCGCGGACTAAAGATATTTAAGAGAAATGACCCATATACTGGATGCTTTTGAGTGAAGATGTGGTGTTCTGGTTTGTTGATGGTCTTGGTCTTTAGTCCATCGTTGCTCCCCAAATAGATTAGCAAGTGTTATTGCAATATTTCCTATCAAATATGTTTTTTATATTTTACTTGGTTAAATATTAAACTGTTTATAAATTTGTTAATGTAAAAAATAGACACTCTGTGTTTTAATTGTCCATTTCCTTGTTTTATCATTCATTTCAACTTTGTATTTTTTTCCGTATCAAGGTAGTCTTTTATGTTTAAGAACGTCAATGAAGTTGGACTGAACCTCATCACTGCTTTTATGTAAATTTGGGAGTTTGGAACTATATTCGCCTCCACTTACTTTCTTCTTACCCTGTCTGGCAGATTTTCCCTATGGCGAACAAGTATTTGTGGGTCGCTCTCTGTTTCTGGGCCTTAACATGCTCACTTCTTCCTTCTTTCTCCTATGGATTTATGAGAATTGATTTGAAGAAGAGAACTCTAGATCTTGATAGCATTAGAGCTGCTAGGATGGTAAGAGAAAAGCTAAAGTCAAGCAGACCTGTGTTGGGTGCATATGATCAGTATCAATCAACCGACGATGCCATAGTACCTTTGAAGGATTATTTGAATGCACAATATTACGGAGAGATTGGAATTGGCACACCCCCACAGACATTTAACGTCATATTTGATACCGGAAGTTCAAACCTTTGGGTTCCATCGTCAAAGTGCTATTTCTCTGTGAGTTTGTCTTAACTATCATGCTTCATTCGTTACAAATATTTATATATACGCGTGTCTTATTGATTAATGTTCTCTTACAGCTTGCCTGCTACACCCATCATTGGTACAAGGCAAAGAAATCCAAAACATATACCAAAAATGGTAATGCCATCTTCTCATTACTCATATTCATTTACAGTGGCCTATGAAATCACGTAAAGTGTAAATTACATGCTGCTGTATGCTATTTAATACGTTCAAATGTCCCTTTTTACTTGTCAATTCAGGAACATCATGTAAAATAGCATATGGATCTGGAGCAATATCTGGTTTTTTCAGTCAAGATAATGTTAAACTTGGCGATGTTGTTGTTAAGGATGTGGTGAGTGTTTCTTTATCTACGAGCTCGTGCATCAAGATATACTGAACAGTTTTTATACAGCAAATCTTGGAGACTTAGTATTATATTGTTCTTGAAACTGTAGGATTTCATTGAGGCTACCCGTGAAGGAAGTATTTCCTTTGTGCTGGCAAAGTTTGATGGATTACTTGGGCTTGGCTTTCAGGAGATCTCTGTTGAAAATGCTGTGCCAGTATGGTATGTTTTTCGACCTATCCTGTTATTTCATTTGCATCTGATTGCATGTCAGACTTAAATATGGTGATTCTGTTATGTCCATTAATTTAGGCCATGTTTGGATAAAGAACTTAATTATTCATTAATAGCATAAGCACTTACCAAATAAGTGCTTATGTATAAGTTATTTCTATAACAAGAGATAAAATGAAGTCAAACTATTTTCTTATATCCTAGAGAACTTATGGAAATAAGCTGAAAACAACTTACACATAAGCAGTTGTGAGACTGTATGCTCTCGCAAACAGTCTCACAACTGCTCATGCGTAAGCTCAATTAAGCCAATTCAAACAGACCCTTAGTGATCCATTATACATCACAGGTACAAAATGGTGGAGCAAGATCTCGTAAATGAGCAGGTGTTCTCTTTTTGGCTCAATGGGGATCCAAAAGCGAAAAAGGGTGGTGAGCTAATTCTTGGGGGTGTTGATCCAAATCACTTCAAAGGAAAACATACATATGTTCCAGTCACTCAAAAGGGCTATTGGCAGGTTAGAAAAACAAAATTTAGTTTGATCAGGAATTCTTTTCAAATGTGTAGTTTAATGCGGAAAAACTTAACATGAATATATACCTTTTCAGATTGAAATGGGCGACTTTTTCATTGGAGGTCTCTCAACAGGTAACTTCACCGTTCTTCAACGATAAGATAGTTTTATTTTAGTGAATACTGAAAAATAAGGGTGTAATTTAGTGGTTGAAAGTTTTCAAGATATGGTATGGTATAAGAAGAAAACTTGAATTCTAGTGTTTCCTCCTCTCATATGTACAATGTGTATATTTACATTTTTTGGTAATTGTAAATTTGAGTACAAAGTGCATCTAATTGTGGAACATGTTGATGTTATTTTTAGGCGTTTGCGAAGGTGGCTGTGCTGCTATTGTGGATTCAGGAACATCATTGCTTGCTGGTCCAACTGTATGTACTTACATCTTTCCATATATTATTCACTCATAGCTTTTCATTTATACTTTTTGTTGACTGAGTGAATTTCAGACTGTTGTGACTGAAATCAACCATGCTATTGGAGCTGAAGGAGTTCTGAGTGTAGAATGTAAGGAAATTGTTACTGAATATGGAGAGTTGATATGGGATCTCTTGGTAGCAGGGGTATGTTCTCTTGACCACCCTTCAGTTTTTCTTGTTACTCTGACTTGGAGTCGTTGCTATTTCTGTCACGCGATTTCAACCTTTGAACCTAAATGAGTTTAATATTGATTTTCAGGTACATCCTGGTGACGTGTGTTCACAAGTTGGTTTATGCGGTGGCAAGAGGGTACAATCTAAAAGGTTAGAGAGTTTTCTCTTTTTGTCAAAGTAAAAATGAGCCTCTTTATATATCAATGTGTTCAACGCCTTTAATTCATTGTATTTTGATTGGTAATAATTTGAAGATGCTGGATGAATCAGTGATTTATACTCTTCATTGGTTACAATTATTAGTTTCTTTTTTTGTCACTGGGAAGAGTTTAGGTCCTATTCTAGCATTGCAATGGTACAAGATTTTGGCTTAAACAGACTCTAACTTTTCTTTGAATCCTATGCAGCATGGGGATTGAGATGGTGACTGAAAAGGATCAGGGAGAGTTATCTGCTAAAGATACTGCTTTATGTTCTTCCTGTCAGATGCTTGTGATTTGGATCCAGAATCAGCTCAAACGAAAGTCAACCAAGGATAAAATATTCAACTACGTAAATCAAGTAAGCCTTTTGAGTGATAGGTCAGAAACCTGAGTTAATGTTTCGAATTATCCCATTGCTTTGATGGATTGATTTTGTTTGTTTGATTATTTGCAGCTCTGCGAGAGCTTGCCAAGTCCAAATGGAGAGTCGGTAGTAGACTGTAATAGCATTTATCAATTGCCAAACATTTCGTTCACTATCGGAGAGAAATCTTTCGTCCTCAGTCCAGAGCAGGTTAGCTTTTGAAATTTGATAAATATATTTCAATGCAGCTTTGAGAGTGCTTTCATGACTTATCATTGTTTTCATGAAAAGAACAATTTGATCATGATGTTTCAAACTATTGTAAATTTGTGAATATTTTGGGTTTTTGGGTAGAAATATTGAATTACCGAGAAACTGATAGTAATAGCTTTCCAAATGATTTGAGTTAAAATTCAAAGAAAAACTAATAGCCAAAATACCTTTCCAAAAGATGGGCAGCATAATTGAATTGAAAATCATATTGCACTACATTAAATGATGTTACTCGTATCTACATCCGAAGGCTAACTCACTCTTGATTTTGTTGATTTATAGTATATTTGTTGATTCTGAAAATGCTGTGTACTTTTTCAGTATATTTTGAAAACTGGAGAAGGCATTGCAACAGTCTGTCTTAGTGGGTTTATTGCTTTTGACATTCCTCCTC
>Ga0209282_1001090_pt1 | contig 14404 bp, 8 predicted proteins | sample Mtrugardesep15_FD_187529 | JGI IMG/M metagenome (GOLD analysis project Ga0209282, IMG submission 187529) | Root nodule microbial communities of legume samples collected from California, USA - M. trunc garden sep15 (SPAdes) (version 2) | ecosystem: Host-associated > Plants > Roots > Nodule...
ATTGGTGAGAAAGAGAGGAAAGGGGCGATGTAAGTAGAGAGAGGGGGGAAAGAAAATCTGATTTTCTAGTGAGAGAAGTGTGTAGAAAAGTGTAGAGAATTTTTAGATATTTTGTCTTATATACTCCATTTGGTAAAAATGACAATTTTGCCTTTTTCTACATTCTTCTTTAAACTAAATATCCGGTAAATGCCGTAAAAGTTTTAAGCGGCATATCTCATCTCTCGTAGTCTGTTAGAATAATATGATTTAGTCCTGAAATGTCTTAAGCACAATTACCATTTCGCCCTTCTCTTAAAAATTCCAAAGGATAAAATAACTGGTACTGATAACTGGCGGAAATTTTTCGTGCGGGATATTACAGAAATAAAATTACTATGGTGGTCCAATCGATAGAGTAACAAGAAATAACGAGTTACCTGAGCACCGTTCAACATTTGGGATTTGCGAAGAAAGCAAAGTGGCGGCTACGGATGATGATCATGGAATTTTGGGATTTCGGTTTTAAGTAATTTGATTTGATATGAAACTATTGGAATTGGATGAAGTAAAACTACATTCGTAGTATATAGTGTTGCAATTCATTCATAATATGAAAAGAAAAACAATAATTCATTTCATTCAAACCGCTGAAATGCTTGTGTATTGTCTCTGTTGATTCTTTGGCGGATACATCTGATTTTTCATTAAAAAATGAAATTCATTGCTTCATTGTGATATGCTTTTACCCCATACATCTGTTTTAAAAATGGTGAATTTTTAACCATTAAACTAAAAAAGTATGTTCGTGACAACGAATACGGACGTTGGCTTAAGATTTAATCTTGAATAAAAAATGGATCTCCATAACAAGTGACACTCTTGTGGATTCAAAATTAAGAAATTATTTCTTAAATACCTCAATTTAAGTTCATTAAAAAATGTCTTAAACGCTCTTTAATATTTACAAATAAAAAATTGACCAAATCCAATCTTTATTGATCAATGTCAATTTGTTATGCTTTAATTTGGACCGATTATTTGATATCCAAACTGTAAATTGCAATTATTTAATTAATACTATAAAGACACAGTCAATTACTATGTTTCATTCAAAATATATGTTACAAAAATCATAATGTAATAACTAAATTAAGGTAAATTCTTAGGTTTTAATTGGGTATCAATATCAAAAAATTGTTTAACATTTGAATTTATTTAAAATTAATTAATATAAAAATATTTCATAAAAAAAATTAATATAAAAATATAACATAACTTTAAATGGACGAATGAGGATACACACAACCAAACTCCATGACTAGTACTATTGTCTTTTTTGTTACAAGCTAATCAAACAAAAAAAAAACAAAAAAACAAAAAGGAAAAACAAAACTAGCTACTCCCTTGGGAAGAATGCTCCAACAACATCATTCCTAAGAAGATTGAGCACGCCTTCTGGAGGAGAATCATGGATTAACAACTCATTGTCTAAGGAAGCTCCTAGTTTAGCCGCAAAAAAAATTGCACATTGATTATCTTCTCATCATATACATGGTACTTCAACTAGGGGACATTGCTGAGGTTGATGCAAAAATAGAAAAGTAGCAAAAAGTCAGGCCTTGGTAAATTGCAAAAAGTTTAGCTAGCATAATATGAATGGAACATGTGATTATGCATGTAAAACCAGATATATGAAAGCCAACATTATTTCTTATGACTCCCCCAACCCCAATCCTAACTAGTGAACTGAGACAACTATCATCAACGTTAAAAATGACATAAAGATTACTAATATTATTCCACTTGACTTGACCAAACACTTGATTGGAGCAACATTAACATTGAAAGATAAACTATACTTGTGTACTATTATGTTCACTTTAAATTAAACTAATAAGTGCCATTAAACAAAATTATAAACCAACAAATAATGGAATAATTCAATATATCATACTAATATAAAAAAAAAGTAAGTATGAAGATATATGTTTACAATTGTAGTAAAAACAAGAAAGGTATATGTATGTAGTTTGGGTTTGTTTTGAAAAATAAATCTAAAATATGATCCAATCCGAATGGTTTAAAAAAAAGAAGATATATAAACATATTTAATAATATTCAATTTTGTATAGTATTGAGCTTTTCTGGATCAATTTGCTTGTTTAATTTGAATCGGTTTGAATTTGAACACAAAGACGATGAATTATTTTCCTTATTTATTTAGTACCACTACAAAGCAACCCATTATGGGTCATTTAACACTTTATTTTATTTTTATTTTTTGATAAAAAAGTTGAACTTTTTAGGGGGATTTGTTTCATGTTCTAAAATATTAAGGGTTAACTATGTTTTTTTTCCTTACAAAATTGGAATCTTTTAAATTTACTCCTTGATTTTAATAGTTTTTCTATCCCTACAAAAGTTTTATGCAGTTTTAGTCATACAAATACTAAATTTCTTTAATCATCTTAAACTCTTTTGTTGACCTACATGCTTGGTTCCCACACCTTGTTTAAGATTTATCACTTTGTAATGTTGTTGTAGGTTTTCTTGCCTCTTGCCTTTTGCTCATGTGACTTTGTTGAGTCTTTTTTGGCACATCTTGTATTTAATTTGACTCATTATCTTTTATTTTTTAATATATTTTTCTCATTTGGCCTCTTCAAAAAATACAACGCATATTTGTAAAATAATAAATATATTGACATTATTTTTTGTTGCTAATCAGTGTTATTGATATTTTAGTGGTAATTTGTTTTCTCAAGTTTAATAAAAGAGATAGCGGAAAGTTTAGCAAGAAATGAGTTTCCAAGAATTGGTGATCAATTATAGTCACTCGGGTCCCATCTCATAGACGCGGACTCATAAGACTTGTGTGGTACTCATTTTCCAAGTCAACTAACGTGTCAATTGGCTTAGAAGGATATCTTTACGTAGTACAAATTAAGAAAGTGTGGAACAAATTGATAAACGCAATTTTTGTCAAAAAAAATAAATAAATTGATAAACACAATTGGATATGGCTCTAGTTTATGCAGTAGTACGTCTTTTGTTCTCTCATTTAATTGTGTTACTGCTACTTGTCTTAACTAGGAAAGGAAATGGACACAGTGATAATTGTCCAGACTCATTTGATTGTGGAAATCTTGGGTTGATTAAATACCCTTTTACCACAGTTGAATTCCCAAACTGTGGTGCATTGGCAATTCAAGATTGTGATGATATCAAAAAAACTGCTATGAAGCATGTCCAGTTAACCGAAGGAGGAAAACTCTTTCAAGTTACAAATATTGATAATCGCCGGATTTCCATAATTGACCCGAATATCACCAAGTTTATGAGAGACAACATAACAGCTTTCAAATGCAACCGTACCCGAAAATTAGTCATCCACCCTCCAAGTAATTTCTTCAGAAATAGTTCTTGTCCTGACTATGATTTTTACTTTGGTGATTCAATATCTGATGATGAGTCTAACCACTCTTTCGTGTCGTGTTCAATGTTTCATCTTCCTGTCAATGAATTAGGCTTTGCACTTTCTAGTAACCCATTTCCCTTTTTAGCTGATGAAACTACCTTTCAGTACCAACCTTCAGATTTCTGTCACCAATGTCATCACCGTGATAAAAATATTAATTGTCGTGTTGACAGAAACGGACAAATTTATTGCCCCGCAAGGTAATGCGTTTACCAAACTTACAGAAACATTTACGATATTACATGCATCATTAGAATTTTGCTAACTACTTCCTATTTGAATTATTATGCAGGAAGGGTAGAAGAAGTTCAACTAATTGGAAGCTAAGATTGGTTTTAGGTGATGTACATACTCTAATATTCAATATAACTACTTTGTGCTTCCAAACATAACTAATTGTGTGCATTTGTGCATTTGTTTGGAATACCAATAAATTAAACTACCTTATAGCTTATAAGCTCATAGGAGTAAAAAAGAAACAGTCATTTTCTCAAGATTTTATAGTTTATTTTACTATGTTATAGTTCATTTTTTAGACGTTAATTCAAATAGCATTTGAGTTTATGGCTATCATTTTTTTTCTTTCTAATTTTATCTTTATTATTTTATTTAAAATCCAGTTTTACCCTATGTTTTAAATGCAGTCAGATCCATAAATTTCTTGGTTGGATGAAATATTTGTTTCTATTCTTATATTTAATTTTACATTGTCAAGGTTAATTTCATAATTTTCTTTTGTTATGCTTAAATTGTTTTTCTCTTTATATCATTGTCATGTAATTCTTTTTTACGTCTAAATATGTTACTTAAATTTTCTCATCGCCACTATTTTTCTTGGTTACGTTTTTTTTTTTTACTTCTCAATCTTTTGCTTTTACATTTAACATCCCCGTTTTATTTAATAATTTGTAATTCTCCAGCAGTTGTGGTGGCTGTTGGAGTTGCAGTGCTGATGTTGTGTGCATGCTGCACCAAGACAAAGATCGTCCCTCCAACATTTCTTTTGTTCAGTAAGGAGAGTTCAACCCATCAAATTATTGAGGAGTTTTTGAAAGAACATGGACCCCTTCCAGCTGCTAGGTACAGTTATTCAGATGTCAAGAAAATAGCCAACTCTTTTAGAAACAAAATTCGCCAAGGAGGGTTCGGAGGTGTATACAAAGGGGGTTTACATGATGAGTGTGTTGTTGCTGTGAAGGTTTTAAGTGAATCAAAAGGCGACGGTGATGATTTCATTAATGAAGTTGCGAGTATTAGTAGAACTTCGCATGTCAATGTTGGTAGACTTCTGGGGTTCTGTTTGGATGGTTCTAAAAAGGCACTAATATACGAATTCATGCCTAATGGATCTCTTGAGAAGTTCATATAAGAAGAGAAAAATCCATTGAAAAATAATGGCCAGTTGGAATGCAAAATGTTGTATGATATTGCAATTGGCGTTGCTCGTGGATTAGAGTACTTGCACCGAGGCAATAACACTAGAATCTTACATTTCGACATAAAACCTCATAATGTATTACTTGATGATGATTTCTGTCCAAAAATTTCAGATTTTGGACTTGCTAAAATATGTCTAAGAAAAGAAAGCATTGTATCCATACTTGGTGCACGGGGAACACCGGGATATATTGCTCCAGAGTTGTTCTCTAAACATTTTGGTGGGGTGTCACATAAATCAGACGTCTACAATTATGGAATGATGGTTTTAGAAATGGTTGGTCGAAGAAACAACATTGAGGTTGATGTTGATTGTTCTAGTGAGTTTTATTTTCCCCACTGGATTTACAAACGTCTTGAATTGAATCAGGATCTTGGACTCAAGTGTATTAAAAATGAAAATGATGAAGAAATGGTAAGAAAAATGACAGTGGTGAGTTTATGGTGCATACAGACCGACCCTTCGCATCGACCAGCAATGCATAAAGTAGTGGAAATGCTAGAAGGGAGCCTTCAAGTGCTGGAAATACCACCCAAACCCTTTTCGTATTCTCCTTTAAAATCTTCGATCCATTTATCATCTGAAACATTGTAATTTGTGTGGATATTAAGTTGCAATGCAGAGTATCAGAAATAATAGGATCGAATAGATGTAGATTAGCTTCATAGAAGAAGTATGATTGATAGGAAAAAACATAGGGAAAACCCTTAGAATTCATATTGAATTGTATTGAAAAAGATTACATGAATGAGTACATGGTTGGTCCTTTTATAAACCTCAATTGCCCTAACTACATGTAACTAACTATAGTTCTCTCTAACTAACTTTTAACCAACTCTAACTACTTTTACTAACTATAGTTATCTCAACACAGAGTATGGAGCACTAGAAAAGAATGTCATCATTTCTTTTGGTTTATGCTTTGAGTAGGCTGTTAACATAAATACTTATAATTGTATTTATCACTACAATTTTATTTCTCTGCAGATTACTACATGATTTCATTTTGCATTTAGCGTAACTAATTTTGGTTTGCTTCAGAGTTCTCACAAATGAATTTGGTGCTACACTTTTCTTATTTCTGCATTATACAACTATTGCAATATGAAACAATGTGCTGGAAATGCTATAATGTAGCCTTCCAATATTGGAATTACCACCCAAACCAATTCTCCTCCCCCAACTATTTCTACACTTTTTTTGTTGAATAATTACCAAGTAACAAGGAGAAAATGTTCAACCTAAAAGTTAAAACAACTGCAAAAATATCAATAGAATGATAAATTATTTGAAGACTAGACCTCATAAGGATACAGAAACAGTAGAATGGCAATTACAAAGGATTCAATGAAAAGGAAATCAGATTAATACGCTCCAATCGATAGAGTAGCAAGAATGACTTACCTGAGCATCGCCCAGCATATGCAACTCGCGAAGAATGCAGCCATTTTCCTGTTGGTAACTGCAACGCAGAGTCGTCACCGGAGATGAAGAAGAGGCAAAGGTTAGTTATGTGTTCATTGGTGCTGCTGATAATCATGCATCTAGCAATTTAAGGTTTTGATCCAAAACTATTGGAGTTGGCTTTTAGAAAGATGCAAAATGCTAGTATATAGTTTTGATTCTTTTGAAGTTCTTTCTTAACCGCTGAGTTGCTAGTACCTGTTGGTTATTTGGCAGTTTTTTCGGTTAAATCCATTTTGTTCAGTCAGCTTCGAGATCTATGTCATGTCTCTCTATACAGCTCTTCCTCTATAAAAAATGTCTCTATACAATTCTTAATTTCTCCTACACACTTTAATTGTATGATAGAAATACTTCTTTTTTTTTTTACCCGTTGGTTGGGTCGTAGTAATCTATTAAGAATTGTTTTGTTCAAAAATCTATTTGAACAAAACAAATTGTTCCACCGAGAAATCAAATTTGAATTCTCTCAAATTATTCATCATTTCATTTGGACTCATTCACTTGATTAATTGGATTATTCTAATTCTAGACACAATTTAAGTCCTTTTATCAATTTCTACTTTTATTTTTTTATATGTTCGTATTATTTTTGTCAAATAAACTAATGACTAAAAAATCACGCTTAAAAGAATAAGTGAAAAATCCGAGATCGTTAAATTCTTTTCGTTTAATCTAATTTTTATTGATATTTTTATTTTCTATTATTTTCATTTTTTTTTTATTATATTTCAATCTTATTTGTAAGAATTTAACTTTGATAAGTTGTAAAAAGTTTTCCACGATCATATAGGTTTAAAAGTAGTTATAACTAAAGTGAAACACGTTTCTCCTCTAACAGTAATGTTCAATTGACAATATACAAAATGCTTAAATAAACGGTGCGTAGACAAGTGCTTTTATTTTGAAGGAAATGCCATATTTTTTTAGGTTGAGAAAGTGGTCTTTGGAAAATTCAAACGTGAAGAAGAATACGTGTTTTACGCTTCTAGAGAATTATTAGCGGAGAATTTAGCAAGAAGTGGATTTCAATTTCAAATGAAATAAATGTGGTCAATTTTAACCGCAAGTCATTGTGGCCGGTGATAACTACAAATTCATAAGACTAGTGTAGTACTCATTTTCCAAGTCAACCAGCGTGTCAATTGGCTTCAAAGGATATATTTATATTTATGCAATGAAAATTAACAAGTGCGGAACAAATTGTTTAACACAATTGAATGGCTTTGGTTTATGTCTTCCATTATAGGTTCCTTTTGTTCTCTCATTTGACAGTGCTACTGCTACTTGTCTTAACTAGTAAAGGAAATGGACACAGTTGTGATTGTCCAGAGTCATTTGAGTGTGGAAATCTTGGGTGGTTTAAATACCCTTTTACCACAGTTGAATTCCCAAACTGTGGTGCAATGGCAATTCAAGGTTGTGATGATCCCAACAATACTGCTATGAAGCATGTCCAGTTTACCAAAGGAGGAAAACTATTTCAAGTTACAAACATTGATAATCACTGGTCCAGGGACAACACTATTTCCATTATTGACCCGAATATCACCAAGCTTTTGGAGAAAAATGCTTGTGAGGCATTCAGTCATGTTAATATTACCCTCCCTCCTCCCACTCCTTTTGGAACTTTTGTTATGAAAAACTACATAACAGCTTTCAAATGCAACCATACCCGAGAATTAGTTTTCCACCCTCCAAGTAATTTCTTCAAAAATAGTTCTTGTCATCCCTACGATTTTTACTTCGGTGATTCAATATTTGATGACGAGCCCAACCACTCTTTCGCGTCCTGTTTGTCATCGCATCTTCCTGTCAATGAATTAGGCTTTGCACTTTCCAGTAACCCATTTCCCTTTTTAACTAATGAAATTACCTTTCAGTTCCAATCTTCATATGACTGTCAACAGTGTTATAACCATTACCATGATAATAAAAAACATTGTTGTGTTGACAGAAACAGTCAAGTTTATTGTGTCGCAAGGTAATGCATTAACAAAACTTACAGAAACAGTTAAGACATTATGCATGTATTTAATATATTTAACAGTTAAGACAGTAGAGTTTTGCTTACTACTTCCTATTTGAATTATTATGCAGGAAAGGTAGAAGTCCAGCTCGGAAGCTAGGAATGGTTTTAGGTGATGTACATACTTTAATGTTCAATATAACTAGTTTGTGTGCATTTGGGCATATATCTATCCTTCCCTACCGTCTTTAAGGGCAGGCTATGATTGAAAGTAGCGTGAAACTCAAACATGTTTTTTAACTTTTTTTTTCTTCATTAGTTTCATTTATTAGTTTTGAAGTTGAACCAAAACTTAAAAATGCAAGTTCTTGTCAATTGTCATACTAAAAGTCATTACAATCTACTGTTAAAGGAGTCGGTGTTGGACCATGGATCATATTTGGATTGTTCCTCACGTTATGGTACTACAAACGAAAATCTGGCCCTGCACAAATCCAATCACAACCAAGCAACAACACTTATGTTGATCCTTATTTGAATCGTGAAATGGATTCAGACAAGCTCTTCTTTGGTGTACCTGTCTTCTCCTATGAAGAACTTCAACAAGCAACAAACAATTTCGACCGCACCAGAAAGCTAGGAGTTGGAGGTTTTGGCACTGTTTACTATGGTCAGCACTCATTTATTCTATTTTTACAGAGACTATTTTGATTGATTTATTTGAACTTATCCACTGCATAAGAACTTGTGAGACTAGAGCTTATGAAAATAGCTTATGACATGTTTATAAAAAAATTTCAACTTATTTTCATAATTTCTCCAGGATAACTTACGAAAAAGGCTCATAGCTTATATGAAAAATAGTCTGACTTTATTTTATCCTTTATTATAGAAATAACTTATACATAATATATTAATAAGCACATATATGATAAGCGCTTAATTAAGCTTATCCAAACAATGCCTATATAATGGAATGCACTGTTCAATCTTACTGATTCATTTCAGCATTGATATTTAAAAATTAGGGAAGCTCAAAGACGGAAGGGAGGTTGCCGTGAAACACTTATTTGAGCAAAATTACAGTAGAGTAGAACAGTTTGTCAATGAAATCGAAGTACTCGCTCGCTTGCGCCATAGGAATCTAGTATCCCTCTATGGCTGCACTTCACGTCACAGCCGTGAGCTACTACTTGTATATGAATACATTCCAAATGGAACTGTGGCTAGCCATCTCCATGGTGATTTAGCTAGAGCCGGTTTGCTGACATGGCCTATTCGAATGCAAATCGCAATAGAAACCGCTTCTGCATTGTCTTATCTACATGCTTCCGACGTCATTCACCGTGATGTCAAAACCACCAACATTCTACTTGACATTAATTTTTCTGTTAAGTTAGCAGATTTTGGACTATCGAGGTTAGTCCCTAACGATGCCAGCCATGTTTCCACAGCTCCACAAGGAAGTCCTGGTTACCTTGACCCTGAATACTTCCAACTCTACAAGCTATCGGAGAAGAGTGATGTGTATAGCTTTGGCGTTGTGCTCATTGAGCTAATATCATCTATGACAGTAATTGATTCTGCCAGAGAAAGAGAGGAAGTTAACTTGGCAAATCTAGCAGCTAAGAAGATAAGAAAAGGTGCAGTTGGGGAATTGGTTGACCCATCACTTGGTTTTGAATCAGACAGTGAAGTTAAAAGGATGGTAACTTCAGTGGCAGAATTGGCTTTTCAATGTGTGCTCGGAGACATGGAATTAAGACCTTCCATGGATGAAGTTCTACAAGAACTCAAGAAAATTGATGGTGGGAATTTTGAGTTTGATCATCTAGAGAAAGTACATGACAGTGCTGGCTCCTCGCGGTATGAAGAAGTACATTCACCGATAGTTGGAACTTCTATCGATAGGAAGCAAGAAGTATCAACTTCCCCAAAATCATTGACAGATAAATGGGAAAGTGAATCTATTACGCCCAATGTCAGTGTTTAATCAATTTTTGTAATCACAGTTAGTTGTATTTTTTATGTTTGAAAATTGTTGTTGACACAAAACTTCGGCAGTTAACTACCGAGGAAACTTCAAATCTTTTTTTTTGACAAAAACCATAAATTATCATTATTAATATTTATTGATTTTAAATGTTTCAATCATTATTTTGGTACGTTTCAAACAATTACAGTATTATACTTATGCGTATATATCTTGATAAGAATATAATTTAAATCAGTGTAAAAATTAAGCATTTGAATATGTTTTGCACATTACTTAAATAAAAATAATAATAATAAATTCGTTAAAATAATTGTGCACAACGATTTTTTTTAAAGTATAATATGTTGTTATATTTTCTACATTAAAATAATTGTGCACAAAGATTTTTTTTTATTTAAGTAATTTGCAAAACAATATTCAAATGCTTAATTTTTACACTTATTAAAATGTTTTTTGAGGACTTAAATGCTTTTTATTTTTTTTGTCAAGATTTAAATGATATTCTTATTAAGATATATATATAATACTGCAATTGTTTGAAACGTACAAAATAATGATTGAAACATTCAAAATCAATAAATATTATTAATGACAATTTATGGTTTCTGTAAAAAAAAAAAAAATTGAGGTTTCTTCGGCAGTTAGTTAACTGTCGAAGTTTTTCAGTTTTCCTCGATAGTTCACTGCCGAAGTTTTCCTCGATAGTTAACTGCCGAGAAATATTTTCGTCTTTTACATGTATTTCTCAGTTAAACAAAATATGTCAACAACAATTTTCCTTTTATGTTTTGGTAAAATCAAGAATATTTACTGAGTTTTTTACTCTACAATGCAGTAACCGGTTAAAGTAATGCATATTGCACATGCCTAAAAAGACTTATAAAAGGTTAGTAAATAAACCCAACTCCCATGGGTTCATGAAATTTGTGCAACAACATTATTATTTGAAAATCAAAATCAAAATACATTGAGACACTTTATCTATCTCTTTTTTTTGTCTACACCTAATATCATTCACGTAAACTGCAAAGACAAATCCCTTAAACCTTGTGGATCCAAATAGATTCAAACTCAAAACTTTGATTAAGTTAAAAAAAAATTGTGTCATCTCATTCAAACATTTTTGAGTTTACTTTTTTATCATCTACAACTTATACATATTTCAAAAATACATGCAAAAATCATAGAACATGTATTGGCGTAAAAATCATACAATACTAACCGGTGTAAACAAATAGTATAGTGGTAGTAATTGATAGTAACACATGAATGAACCCACCAAGTCACCGATCTCTTTCATTTCATGCTTTTAAAAGGAGAGAAAGAAAAAGGGATGAGTCCTAGTTGTAATTCCATTCTAGGGTCATCGGTCATAAAGAGTCTTCAATTAAATTAAAGAAAAGAAAAAGTAATGAAGATGTTGGAAGCATTCCCAAAATAGATCCCATGCTTCTTAGAAGTAATCAACTACCTTTGTCCCCTTACAATCATAATAATCACTCTCACACTTCAACGTTCAAATTTCAAAACAACACACACTCCTATAAATCTATTATAACAGAGTTGAGAAGGTGAGAACTCAGAATGGCGAAGTTGCAGAGATTCAAGCTCTTTGCGACACAATGCGGTGTCGAAAAGAGCCCAACATTAAGCCCAAGGACAAGCCCGCTGATTCAGCTTCCAAGGCCCAAAACAACGCTGCGGACTTTACTTGGGCTAAGCCTGACGCGACCGCAACGCAGGCAGGGACACGTGTCGGTGTTAGAGAAGAAGGAGAAAGATTCGATGCGGAGAAGCTCATTGAAGGATCTGTTTGTGTCATCGCCATCGAGAGAGGAAGATGCTGCTGCTAGTTCTCCGATGTTGGGAAACATGGGTCTTTTTCGGTCTGATGATAGCGGTTTAAATAACCCGGTTTGGACCGGTTTTCGTTGTAGGTCTTTGCTGAAAAGGAAAGCTTGGCGCCCTATGCTGCTTACTATTACTGAGACATGAACACTAATCTTCTACTTAATTTAAAGGATCACTAATACTATGTATCTTCTTGATATTTTCTTCCATTTAATATATGATCATCATGAGGGTTTTACTTTCTATTTCGTCTTTTTTGTAAGGTTTTGCTTTCAAGTGAAAAACAAACTGAATTTCACAATTTTTTTCCCTTCAAATTTTTCATTAAATTTACCAAAGAATCAAATAGAGTATGGTTATTCTATAAAAAAAACAGAGTATAATTATTTTAGATACAGGAAACAGAGCATAAGCCACGTATACACATTAAGAAGATTATTAATAATTTTGAATTATTTGGTTAAGTTATATTGAAAAATATATTTTGTTTGGGAGAAACCGTTCTTGGTCGTTTCTTACACTTCTTTTCAGGAGTAAATAGGAATTGAAATTAGATAAAGAGAGGCGTGTGACACGTTATGTGTTGGTAGTGAAGAATACTTTCTTAAAGCATGAACAAACAATGGCTTTAGTCCCTTGTTACACAGAAAAAGTACTACCGAAAAATTTAACTATTTAAGTTTGAAAATGAGGCAGGCATTAGAAAATTGCTCTTGTTTATTATTTATACAGAGTAAAAACTCTATTTTGTCCCTCACATTTTTTCCTTGATCTAATTTAGTTTTTTACAAAATAATACTCAAATTAGTCATTATTATTTTTATAAATAAATAGGACAAAATAATCCCAACTAGTTATAATAAATAAACTAATTTATATTTAACTTGAAAATGTCAAGGACAAATTTGGTATTATCTTTTATTGAAGACTAAATTGGGTTGTGAGAAGCAAACTCTAGCTTGAAACAATGCAAAAGAACGCTAGACACAATTGACTCATTATCAAAGACCATTGTTCAATGTTAGTGTATTTCAATTTATTATTTATTTTAAACCTGGATTTCTATTCTATAACAGACTTATAGATACCTAAAATTTTAAATCGTTGCATGTTGATATAAAATTGTTGTACACAAAACACTCGGCTATGATGCTTAAATTGTTTTTTCAATTGAAAAATGACACTGGCAACATTGTTTGAGTTAGCAAGAAAATCATATAAGACGTTGAAAAATGCTAATATATAGACTTCAAAGAAGATGAGTAAATGATAATAAAAAAATTAACCAAATTATATTTGTAATCAATGCATTTTAATCTCAGTTAATCATGCAACATTAGTCCGTTGTTATGGCTTGGCTATTATCAGTTGTCTTGAATAGTCAGTGAAAATGACAGTCCCAGCAGCCGTGAAAGAAAATGCACTTGTCATTCCAACATATGGCCTACTGTCTTTACTTGACACTGATGAAGTTGTTGAATTGATTTAGACAGCAGTTTTTGTTAGCTTAGACTTAGTCTTGCATTCTTGAACGACTCGCTTCAAAATGTGAAATTATAATGGTTCAACAACATAAACACATGGAGAAAAACATGTAAAGCTGCTATTAATATGCATTCCACAATCCACACTTATACCAAAAACATGCCAGTAGAAAATTCCATTCAATTTAGTTAAATACTTCCAAATGTCAATATGTCAACATCAAGTACGCAAAAGTTGAATGATGCTTACCATGAAAAACGATGCAGCCATTTAGCAGCTCATAAACTGTGAAATAAAACAATTTGTCCCTTGGACTTGGAGTGTGGTATGAAGAGGAAGTTTAGCAGAAATAATTATGCAATGGTACGGCAAAAGCTAGACAAGACCATTCAATTTCTAGTAGAAGAAATGTCACAAGAAAAGAAAAACATATGTTTGGTTTTGCAATGACGCAAATTTATTTTGAATAAATTGATTTTGCAATTTTTTTTTGTTGCTAAAGTGAGTTGAATTCAAGTATAGATTAACAAATAAATTTGATGCTCAAATCCAATTGTAATTAATCATAGTTGGAAATATTTGAGTAATTTGAGGTGTATGAATACATGTGAGCAACTACTAAATGCCTAAAGAGCAATCCTCTAACGTTTTAGTTGAACTTGTCACTAATTCACCTTGTTCATCAGATATGGTAGTAAATTGGTAGGATCAAATCAAGTTGGCATGCATTTGGTTGTTTGT
>Ga0209282_1001091_pt1 | contig 14402 bp, 2 predicted proteins | sample Mtrugardesep15_FD_187529 | JGI IMG/M metagenome (GOLD analysis project Ga0209282, IMG submission 187529) | Root nodule microbial communities of legume samples collected from California, USA - M. trunc garden sep15 (SPAdes) (version 2) | ecosystem: Host-associated > Plants > Roots > Nodule...
GTAAATTACCTTGCAACCAAGAGAACAGAACCGGAAGGAATCAAGAAGGCTGCGCTCACAAACTTCACAAGTGTTTGTGACACCTTTCCCTGGCCTAGGTTGAGGCCTTTCATTCAAGAACACAACCCTTGCACTGTTGATAATGTAGGTTTGAACACCAGCAATGTCCAAATGCTTCTGAATCTCATTCACCCTTATCACATCATGGTATGAAGACCTCCTAATCTGTTCAAACCATACAAAAAAACAAACTTTAGCACATTAATTAAACATTAGACATCAATGGTTAAACCACACAAAAAAACAAACTTTATCACATTAATTAGACATTATACATCAATGGTTAAACATTCTTCACACACATTGAAAAAATAGCTGAAAATCAGCAAAAGGTCACTTTTTTTTTAAACCCATTTCAGAACAAGACTTAGATCTCAGCACAGAAAACAAAAGTGGAACTTTTAACTGAAATCAACCCAAAAAAAGAACAAATCTATAATTAGCCCATGAACCAAAATGTGTCAGATTATAAGTTTTTCTACAAAAAGTAAAAAAAAAAATTTATGAATTGATTGAACAATGAAGACAAACCTGAATGTAACGGTGGTCTTTGTGGTAAGCAAGACAGAGAGAACAGAGAGGACCATTCATACAATCCAAACAATACATATTACATTCACTCTTGTGAGAATCAGCATGTATCTTGCATTGAACAAAGAAAGCTTCTTTCAACAATGGTTTCAACCATGGTGGCCATCTGTTATCATCATCATCAGGTCCTCCAGCACCCTATTCAGAAATCAAATCAATAATCAATAAAAACAGAACATAGTACAATGTAGAAAAAAACAGAACACATTAACATTAAAACAAAGAACAAAAAACCCATTAAGAATCTCGTGCTGTATTGTGCATACCATGATTCTCCTGTTCTTTGGTTTGATTTCTCTGACACTGGTGTTTTCTTGATTTTCAATTGCCATTGGTGTGTGTTTGGTTTGAAGTTTGAATGTGAAAAAGTGAATGGTGTTTTGTTTTTTGAGTAGAGAGAGAAAAAGAAGAGAGAGAGAGAGAGAGAGAGAGGCAGAAAAATAGGGTTTGAAGTTGAGAGTTTGAGAAGTAAAGAGTGAGGGAGGGAATGGGTTCTTGTAGGGCTTGGAAGCGGTAGATAGCGTTTTTTGTTAGAGAGAGAGAGAGAGAGAGGGGTAAGGTCGTTCTTATCCTCACAAAGTCTTCATCCAAACCTAGCTCCAAACCTACTTCCGAACCTCAGATGCGTTGGGAGTAAGGAATCCACCCCTTTCTTTCCTTTTATTTTATTTTTATTTTATTTTATATAATAATCATCTTTAATTAAATATTGAATCAAATCAATTTTTTTTAAGGATGAATCAAATCAATTTGTTATCTCCCTTAAAAAAATCAATTTGTAATCTAAAAAAATTACTCTTTCCACAATTTAATCTGATTATGTAGGTATTTTAATATTTAAAATTTAAATAATAATTTGTAAATTCTTTCAACCTTGTACAAAAAAATACAAAATACAACATCCTTCATATGAGACTTGAGCTACTAGTAGCTACACATTAAGCATCATTAAAGAGTTTTTTTTTTAAATAAATGATATTGACTCAACCCATTTATAGAATGAATTTGAGATGAGAACACTAGAGAAACTAGTAAAGAAGCAAGTTGAGAAAATGCATGCTAGTTGAGAACCCCTATTTGATGAAATTGTTGTATGTAATGTTAATTCATTGTGATAGTACCATAGTTATTTCAAAATTTTGAATCGTTATCACAATGGTAAAATACGATAATTAAGGCACGAACATAAAATAATTAGAGAGCTATAAAGAAACGGTTAAAGTAAATCGTGCACGTACTGATTATGATGATGACTTAGTTGATCCATTGATGAAAGGAATAACTAGAAAGAAAGTCCTAAACACATCCAATAGGATGAGACTAATGCCTAAAGATCACAAGTGATGGTAACACGACCTACATGAATGGAGATCTCAAGATATAGACTCAATGGGTAGTAACAAGTCATGAGTGGTAAAAACATGCTATGATAAAACTAAATAAGCATGATTCATGCGTCGACAGAAGGCTGAGATAATAGAAACTCTTAATGATATCTATACTCTATGTGGAGTGAAGTACATATCTACAAGAGTACTCTTGCACTCGCCTATACGAACGTGGAGTTGAGGTTGGTTCCTTTGGGATTTTGAGGCAAAATACCTAAAGCGTTCGTCAAACTGGGATAAACGTACATGGCTATAAACACACGATCTTTTATATTACACTTTAGGAAAAAAGTTTTTATGCGGGTTCTATGTCTGAGATAGAGTTCAATGTAACGAGCAACTTTTGTTAATTCATAATGGCATCCACTATGCAAAGGTTCAAGTTGTAGGCAACACCTTTGTTTATTAGCAACCTTATAGAAACATCTTTGAAACCATTTTTTAAATTCAAGTGAGAGATTATTTAGAACATGTGTGAAAATTATGTTAAAAGACTAAACACAAATTCTTAAATTTGGTAAAACTAGTGTTATATGAATTGAAAAAAGTGGAAGTCCCACATCGGATGAAACACACACATTAGTAATGTTTATATAGTGGGAGTGTACAGTTAAGCGGGGTGTGTAATTAAGTGAACGAAATAAACATTAAAGAAAAAATATATTTATATTTATATATTTTATTATTTTGGAAATGTAAAATTAAATAATTAATTTAATCATTATTAAAAAGTGCTTTTTAAATTAAGTAATTAATTTAATCATTATTAAAAAGTGGTTTCTTAGGCCCTAAGTTTTGCAAACATATTTTGGAACACAATCTAAAATATTTTGGAACACAGTCTGAAATATTTTTCATCTGTTTTACAATACTTATCGTTTTTTTGAGAAAACTACGCATACCAATTGGAATCAAATAAATTTTTTTATTTTTGATGAAGTTCTTTGTGTTTTATTTATTATTTCATTCTATTATTTCTCTCTCTAAATAAATAGGCAATAGTATTATTGATAAATCAATAATTAATTTTGCATTGAAACTTAAAAGTGACAAGTAAGGTGAAACAAAATTATTCTTCAAAAGCGACATGTATTGTGAAACAGAGTGAGTATATTTTGATGTGTGATATGAAAATATTGATACTCAATAATATATTTTTGTACTTAATATAATATATTTTGATACTTAATTGAGATATTTTTGTACTTGATCTATTACTTAATTCCAAGGTAATGTATTACTTGTTCCCAAAATTTCTCACTTATTATTTACGAATTTTATGTATAAATAGAGAGCTCATGCATTCTACGCACCGAAAAACATTTTTTCACTTATTATTTCTCACCGAAAAATATTTTTGTACTTGAAACTTCTAGTATTTTTTTTTCTCCCCCTTTGACTTGTGTTGACAATGTCCCTTCGCAATTAAGAGTGTTCTTAAGACCGTGATTTCCTTTTCAGTATATTGTCCCTCCGAAATTAAGAGTATTCTTATGACCAAGGTCCCTTTTCGGTATATTGTCCCTTTAAAATTAAGAATGATTTTTAAAACATAGTCCCTTCAATTATTTATGTTCCTTCAGAATAAATAATATTTTAAGATCATGGCTGGCCCTTTTTCAGTATTATAATAATAATGATCTTAAAAATATATTATTCTTAACGCTTGGAGAAATTAGATGTTAGAATGGTCGTAGCATCATATTAGAGTGGTTGAAATACATATTGATATTTGAAAATGTTAAAAGTTATAATGGTGATGACACCATATTTGAGTGGTCACAATGTCATAATAGAGTGATCATAATACTATAATTGATTGATTTCAGTTTTAAAAGAGTGACATTCATAGTCATATTCGACGGTGTAATTCTCAAACAATTTCTACAATGCATCATCTTTAGGCAGTGTCACGAAACGTTTTAAAAAGAAAAATATGACGTAAGTCAACCTAGTAACAACTTCGATATATGATTTTGTTTTTAAATAAAAGCTAGAGGTCTAAATACAACAGTTTGAAAATCCAAAACCAACAAATTTAAGACGGAGCAATGACAAAAACAACAGACGAACTTGTCGGATTTTTATGACCATGTTTTAGAAATTAAAATGAAGAGTGATAATTGAGAGAGATTAAATTGATGGTTTATATTTAAATATTTAACATTTCGTTTTCACATTGTTTCTTTGATCTTATCGTTCTTTTTTTCATTATAAAAACTTCTCACTTTCAGTTTCTATTAATTAAATTTTGCTTTCGTTATCAGTGTGATTAAAGCAATTTTTTTTCCTGCCAAGCATTCATTTGGGCATGCTTATTCTGTCCACTAGTGTTTGAATAAACTATAACAAGCAATGGTACCCTTTTCTTTTATATATGGTAAATCATCTGATGTTTTTATAGGACTGCTCAAGCTATTGTCCTAATCTAACTTGAATTTGTTATCAATAATTCAATATATATGAAAAATCTTTCAATTGTTGACCCAAGTGTACTAGCTAAATTGGGTCATGTCCCTACTATTTGTATAAAAAGATGAAACCGTTATTATTCCCGCAGTAATTATTTGTTTGTCAGTGTAAAAATGTAGACGAGTTAATCAAAGTCTTCAACCAAACATGAACTGTGTTTGGCAGAAGTTTATTTGATAAAAATGCTTACTATATAGTCATAACCAAGATAAGAAATATTGTGTGGTGTTTGAAGTTTTTCAACAATAAATTCAATGACTAATAACCAATCATATTAATATTGTAAAGCCAAATAAACGATCGGAAGTGTATGCATCATGTTGGCTCTAATCATGTGGGTTAGGTCTTGGTTGGCCATCCCTAATTAGAGTCTACAACAGAGCCACTTATATGATTCTAGAAACAATAATTGTTTTAGGTGTGCTATATATAATTCATTAACCAAATATGAGTAATATAACCCATTAACCAAATATGAGTAAGTATTGTAATTTTTTTTGTCAAAGAGTAACTATTGAATTTATTTTTAGAAGAATGTTAAACAGTATTCTTAAGGTATTGATCGGTTGGCAAAACCTTTATTTCTATGAGTGGGTAAAAATATGCATTATGGTGATTCATTTGTTTGTAGAATGAAAGGTATGATTACAAGGAGAGAGGTCGATCTTTAGTAGGAATATCCAATTCAATCGGAAAATCTAAACCCAAAAATCTGAACCCAATTTTTATCAATATCAAATAAAAAATATGCAATAATTATGAGTAAGAGAATATTTAATTAGTCATAAAAATAGACGAAAATGAGTATGAGTACGGTATCTTAGTACCACCCTGATGAAGTTAGCAATACTTTTTATTTTTTTAAGGAAGTTAGCAATATTTTTATGAGGTGTCAAATATAAAAAAAATATTTTTTAAAACAGATAGTAAATTTAACCTATATAAAAAGATCACAATAAATATTACTTACACGTGTGCACCAAAAAAAAAATAGTGTGTGAATTCTGAAAAATGCAACAGCTCTTAAAAAATACATGTTTAATAAAGAAAATTAGTCATAGTATATTCATAAGTCCGTGAAATTATGAAACTATTCATAGGTCGACGGAGGTACAAAAGGATTTATATCAGTTCATTTTATACTTGGCAACTACGTCAAGTCTTTTCTTACTTAGAAGCATTTCTCCACTATTCAAACACTGAACACCATATTGTGAGTATATTTTCATTGTCGTTCAACCTATACTCACTGCTGCTTAACTTTGTCCCTCAAAAAATAAAAAAACAACATAACTTTGTGTCTCTTATGGAATCTACCTTCACTTGACATATACAACTATTATATGAAAGTTTTTTTTCTTTTCAAACTATTTTAAACCGATCAACACCTGGACTGAGCCAATGTATTTTGAGGCTTAATTAAAAGCGAATTTTAAATAGAGAGTTTTAAATGTGTTGAGAGAGATTAACAGAAAAATATAAAGGCTAAAATATGGTTTTAATTCCTGCAAATATGTTTCGTTTAGTTTTAGTCCCTGTAAAAAAAATTTGTTGTTTTTGGTCCCTGCAAAATATTTTGTTTTTTAAAATAGTTCTTGAAGGGACTAATTTAAAAACCAAAATATTTTGCAGAGACCTTTTTAAAAATCAAAAGATTTTGTAGGGACTATTTTTCTCATAAATGGGTTCAGTCATCAATTATCACGCGTGCAAATTAGCTCCGGTCGGACCAATCCTTTCAAAATCGTGTTTCTGTCTTCATCTGCTCGTCAAAAAATGTTTTTTCTACTAACCTAGGGATTCGGTATTTATAGGCGTCTACTTCCCTAAGTTTTAGGGAAATTGGTTCTCAATACGAGCCTAATCCTCACGATGCGAGGTAGGAAGTGTGGATCTCTTTTGGCCTCATCGCTCTATCTCGCGATGCGTGACTTATAGTGCGCGATGTGAGATAGGTTGTAGCAATCTCCTTGATTTCCATTGTATTGTTCTTTTAAAATATATATTTTTTTCATTTATAATATATATTTTTTAAATTAGTCACTCAATACAATTGTGATTCAATTGATCGAATCAATTGAAATATAAACTCACCGGTTTGATCTCGAGTAAAGTTCTTAAAACATTGATAAATATAAGTATTTTTTGGTACTAAAAAAGAATATGATATTTTTTTTTATTAAAATTGTGTTTTAGTCCATTAATTATTTTTGAGATATCACTTAAGTTTTATAAGTAATTTTCATTCTTTTCGGTTCCTTAAATATGTTTTTGTTAAACAAGTCGGTTCCTTCCGTTCAATGTTTAAGGTGAATCAACATTGTAAGTGATCCAGCAAAAACTTCATAATTTTTTTTAATCTTAACTGTTTGATTTATCAAAAAAAATAAACCATTTAATCTTAGAGGTCTATTGTATTTAATAGTGCACTGTCACACCTAATCCCCCATTCTTTTTACATTGCACGCAAATGATATCTGATTCACACAAAAAAATATACATATACCTAACACTAACAAATAATCTCTTAAAATGAATGCAATTTTGAACCTTTTCTTTTGTTTTGAAAGCCTTCTTTTTTAAATTCAAGGTAAATATCTTTAAATTCGTGGAGATTTGTTTGAGTTACTAAATAAGTATTTATTTTAGTTGAAAGTCAATCTAAGCAAGACTTGGGATGAAGTGGAAAAGATGATAGGATACCATAGACTACAAGTACAAGTGGTAATGTCTTAGCACTTTCCCTAACTTTTCACATGAGTTGCAAGAAAAATCTTCTAGTAGGGTACCCCATTACATGTTGCTAAGAAACCGATGGCATCAAAATTCCTTGTTTGCCCAATATCCCATATATCAATCTTCAACAATAATTGCTGGGAAACTTTCAACAGCTTTAAATAATCAGCTAAATTTTAAAAAGACCGTTGTTACGATCTCCCTCAAGTCTATTTTAGCTTTTTCCTTCAAGAAACCCTTAAAAAATGGAAAATCGATTCCAACCTCAGTTCCTATTCCCTTCACCTTCACTTTCTCATCTCTGAACCATTTGATGATTGATAGTCAAATTGGTTCTGATTGAACGATTTCATTTTAGCTAAAGTGTATTAAAAAAGTGGTGCAATTATTATTGTTTTTTTTGAGAAAAAAATGGTGCAAAATTTTCTTTAATAAATTTTTTAAGTAATGTCCTTAACTCACTCGTTAACAAGATCCATTAAATTAATACAATACCTAAGATCAAATCATTCAATCAGTTTTTACTATAAGACTCTATTTGTCAATGTTAAAATTATAACTAATACTTTATCAAAATTGTGTAACAAAAATAAAAGTCCAATATTTGATTAAAGAATTGCTAATTAGACTTCACTCAATCGAAGTCCAAATTTTTTGGAATCCATATCTTTCCGGAATCAAAGTATTAAAATTAAATAATGTGCACACTAGACAACACTCTAACTATATTTTTATTTGCATCCCCTGCTGAAATATTTTGGTTCGTGCATATCTTTGATACGATCAATCAGTGGATAAGCACCGATCTCTCTTTATATAATAATAAAAAAGACACATTAGCTTTGGGTTAAGAGGACATTATATCATTTCGTTCATGTTATTTAAAGGTGAAGTTACGTTCCTTAAAAAAAAAAGGTGGTGTTACGTAAGATGGAATAAGAAATGTAAGTCTTTGAAGAATGGTGCATTTTGTTGTGGACTACGTCCAATTGCGAATTGTTTTCATGGTTCCCTAGTTGATTGCTGAATGAATCAACATAAATTAATATTGCATTGTATTGTAGTTTATACTAATAATAAAAAAATACATAGGTATGAATTCATCTCCATTAAAAGCACTGAATATATTTTAGTCCTGAACTACTTGATAATTTTTTTTGAATATATCGGTATTTTAATTATTGTTCTTGTTATTAAATACACCTTTCGGTCATAAATATAAGCAAAAATTTATGTTTTAAATTTATTTAATAAATGATGTATGTGATCTTTATTGTAGACAACATACATCATTTATTGAATGAATGTAAAATATGAATTTTTGCTTATATTTATGATCAAAGGGTGTAACTAAATAAAATATATACACGCGTGACCACCACGGAATACCAGTTTCACGAGACTCGGTATCAGCAAGGTACAATGTTTATAGGTGCTTTTGTTTTTGTCTTTTTGCAAATATACGTGTGTTTTGTTTTTTTAAAGGAGTAACTTCATAGTTTTATCAAATTATTATTTAAAACTTTTGAAACTTAAAAAACTAATTTGAGAATTTTGTCAAACTAAAAGAAATTAATTAAAACTTTTGAAACTTAAAGAACTAATTTGAGAATGCTGTCTACCTAAAAGGATCAAAAGTGATATTTGGTCTTTATCTGGGTGATGTAGTGGGGAGGTTATTCTTAAGGTAAAGCCACTAAAATAACTTTGTTTCATTTTTTCTTTTGAGAAATCTTTAGTAGTATGGTATATATATCTAAGTTTATACTTTTCAAAAAAATATTAATAATTAAGTTTACACTTTAAAAAGGAAAATAGTGGATTTACCATGCAATGGAAAAAGACACTTTATCTTAATTAGAAAAAGAATTACTCCCTTTGGTCACTATTATAAGCAAAAGTTTACTTTTTAAATTCATTCAATAAATGATGTATGTAATTTATATATAGACCATATACATCATTTATTGAATGAACTTAAAAATTTAACTTTTGCTTATAATAGTGATCGGAGGGAGTAGAGCTCTATGTAACTAAGGAATTTTGGTTGAGAGGTTGTAAAATTTCTCAAGTTAATTACACATCACTCATTTTGTAGTTGACAATTAGTTGGTCCAAAGAATCAAATGGTAAAAATATCATGGTGTAATACCATTAAATGAGTTTGGATTTCAAGTCCAAAAACTAGCTTGAACAAGAGAATGTCCAAACCCATATACATTTAATAACTTGAGAATTTTGGGCAACTTGGATTCTGGTCCAATTTCTGCATTATTATGTTAAATGAATTTGAATATCATTGATAAAAACTGCTCCCTTCGATTTCAATTATAAATAAAAAATCAATTTTTAAATTCATTGAATAGCTAATATATTTGACATGTAATTTAGACCAAACATATCAACCATTCAATAAACCTAAAAAGTGAAATGTTGTTTATAATTAAATCGGAGGGAGTAACTCATAATTAGAGTGTCCAAACATAGCTTGGAAACTTTGCAATATGAGACTCTATTAAACTTCAATACATGATTAAAAAGGGTGGTTATTTTTGGTTTGTACTCCTAAGATTTTGGTTTTTGCTCCCCTAATGGGTGATGATTCATACAACTTTGGGTGTAGATTGATCGATGGGAGATTGTATTATGGCAAGATAACAAAAGATATCAGGACAAGAGAAGAAATCGGTTTCAGCTGGGTATGATTGATTTTTTCAAAATATCTTAATCACCAGAGTGATTCATGCAAATGAAAAACCTAATTCTTTTGATTAATTCCATTTATTGAAGTACCGAAAAAGACTGGAAGATGAGTAGTAAATATCAGGTTATTTATTGAGTTGAATTTATCAACTTACTTCATTTTCACGAAAAGATTACACAAAGAGTGGTGGTTTTCTTAACACAGTTATTAATTATTGGAATGTTAAATATGTTTTTACTCGTTTTTTCTAATAAAATATTATGTTTTTACTCTTATAAATATATCATGTAACCTAATGTCTTCAGATAAAAAATAGCTCTATTATTGAACTTATTTTATTTGTTGGATAAGCCTGATATTTTTTTCCACATTTTCTTATTTCATACTAGCGAAAAACGGGCACTTCGTGCCTGTTTGTCTGCTCTTTTTATTGTGCTAATGTTTAAAAATTATGAACGGTTTTTTTGTATGAAATTTTGGTTTTGCTTAAAAATAAAAATATAAATGTTTGTTGTTTTTTTAATGACACGAACAACAATCTTTATTATAGAAAAATTTGTTTAATAGTATAATTGGGATAATGAAAAAGTAAGTATAAATATACTCATATAGTTTGTTATATTTTTTAAATGATAAAGGAAAAAACAGATATACATATATTCATATCGTGTTTGTTACATTTGTTATAATATTTAAATTTATTCTTATCTATTTGTTACATGTGTTACTTGTATTTAAAATTAAAGGTATTTTTGGAAAGAAAAGTTTAACCCAAAATTGTGATGAAAGAGATAATTTTTTATATATAGTATAGATACCATGCCGGCCTTATCCAATTCAATTGTATTTTGTTTCTTGACAAATTCAATTGTAACTTGATGACTATATTGAAATTTTACAAAATAAAAGTAGTGACAAGACAACAATACACAATATATGTTACTTTTTTGAAGGTGAATAGGTGATTAATAGTGAGTTCATTAGTCACGCAAAACACAACCGTCCAAGCATATTAAAATATCTTGTGGACCAAGCAAGAGGGATGAAATTGTCATAAATATCTCACACATGATTTTCTTAATGCTATATGACAATTTCAGTACAAGATATTATGTGAAACCAAGCAGAGGGATGAAATGTGGCGTTGAATTTAATTGACTTAGTTGGGTCAAAAAAGAAACCTAGCTTGCTCCCTAAACCCCACTCTCTCTCTCTCTCAAGAGCACACCACCATTGACCAAACTTCAACATGCTTTGGCACGTGTGCGTTGACTACAAAGTTCTACCTCACGCGGTTGACCCTACTATGCGGTTTCCGGATTCCGACCATGCACCTCTTTTGTTTCATTTCACTTATTTTACTTTTTCTTAGTCTTATAAGTGTTACTAATGATAGATGTACGGTGCCCAAATTTTATGATGATGCAAATGTTGAAGAATGATAGGACAATGTATGGGAAATAATTAAACTTTTGGGTTAAGTAAGCCTTATGTCATAATTTTGGTTGGAAGAAGAGGATCCATTTTGAGTTATACGTGTTTTTTTCAATAAAGATTAACTCTGTTAAATGATTGTGAGAACTTTATATCAATTGTAAGGTAATCCAAGAAAAACAGGATGATATATTGTATTAGGTTAAAAACAATCATACAAAAGAATTTAACAACACATTTTTACCAAAAACCTTCAAATATTTGGTATATAAACTCTCTCACTTATATGTTTTGTTCAACATTCATTTTTATTTTTTTTCGTTTCAATAAGAGATTTCTAACTCACACTTACCACAACGTATATGTATTAAAAATCCTTGATTGCTTTCGTGAATGTTTGAATTGAAGTTTGGAAGGAGTTCATAAATTTCCAAATTTTAATTGGTTATTTAGGACGTAGAGTTTTTGTCACGGGGATGGATAAAATCATGACATGTAAAGACTTCAACTTTAAGTATTTTTTTTCAATGATGTGCTCATCCTCACAGATGTTTGGAGGCTCTATATATTTTGGCTGGCTTTTATTTTGTTTGTTTTTCGAATTGTATTTCTCTGATTGCAAGGTTTACACGTGACACTTGTTTATCCCTATTTAAGGCACATCTTGTGCAGTAAATAATTTTTGAAGGCAATTTCGGCTTTTTCTAAAGTATAAGTTTTCAAATGCAATTGTTGGGGTTCCCTTAATATCGACCTATGACTTATATTGATGTTGTACTTTTTTTATTAAATAAGTAAGTCTATTTAATTAATAGAGCATTTTTTTAGCTCTATGATATGAAGAAGACAAGACAAGTCAAATAGGTTAAAAATGCTTTCGGAAGAGGCTTTCCAATGAGATTTGAACTTACTGCCCGATCACAAAGCATGCACACGATCATCAAAGGTGAGTGAAGTCTACTTTGTGCTTGAGTCGAGACCTTGTTCTAAAATTAAATTCAAGTAAAGATAAACTAACAAATTTGGTTGACCAAATGAATTTCGATTAAAGATAAGGCGAAACTAATTTCTTTCCATTTTTATTTTTTGTATGGACGTTGGTCGTTGATCAAATGAAAATCATTTATACCCGTGTCTTTTTATTTTTTTGAAGGAACACATGTCTTTTTATGGAGAGCAAACTCATTATTTGCTACACATAACTCTATGATAACGAACTCACACTCTAGTCTACATAGACGACATGCAAATATTAGATGAGAAAAAAAAACCTTTTATGTGGACATTCATAACATTAATGAGCATTAGAGGAAGGACACCTTCTACATCATATTAATCCTACTTCATAATCTTATATGTTCAGAAGAACAACGTCTAATGCGGTGGTTTATGATGTTTGTAAGTTTGGAACGGCAGGGGTGTGTTTATTTACAAACACTCCGACACTCAAGTCTGTATGAATTAGAAAAAGTGGTTATGGGAGATATGAATCGTACCCTTAGGAACCGTGTAAAGTCCCTTTATATAAAGAGGAGGTGCAAGTGTCGTTGTTAATGGTAGAGACTAGAGAGTCGTTGCTTAGTGGTTACGATTGCAGAAATCGTATCGTCGAGCGTTGCAATGTAGCAATCATGGAAGCCGTTATGATTCCGTGTTTGAAGCAACGCCCCGTGTTCCTACGTGTACCCCACCTCGCGGAGAAGGGGTGTGAAGTTATTGGACAAGTATTAAGTTGGGTTTGTTTATTGGACCTGAACTGTTTCGAACACGAGCCTTTCGACAGTTTAGAACACTTCCCTTCTCTTGAAAGAATGATTATGTAATGAAACTATTTTATATAAATTATCATGTTGTTTTCATAAATTATCCTACATAGTTTATCAAAATAACTTCAAATAAAAGTGCATCTGAAATTAACATGTTATAAACCTACTTTTATATGCTCATTCAAATACTTACACATATACTCCACATTTAGGGTTTATGACATGACTTGTAATTTGAATTGCCTTTTTGTTATAAACCTACTTCAATTTGAATGCACATTCGTAATTTGTATCAAACAAAAACGAGGTATAAAGAACTGAATAATTGGTCAGTCACGTGATTACGAGTAACATATACTGATTCACATCACATGTGTTACTTTTAGTACGGTTATAGGTTGAGCAACAAAAACCAATCTGAACTCGAAAATCTAAGAGTCATCAACAAATATTAACATTAATTAACAAATTAAGTTGATGACACAGTACATAAAACACTGTCCACATACGTATTCAAATTATAGTATTAGCAAATAAGCCGTAGCTACATGACAAATTGAACTGCTTACATTGTCTCTTAGCATACTTCAAAAGAAGAAAAAGACATATAACATTAAAAAAATAATTTAAGTATTTTCTCAATCAATATCAATATTTTTTATAGTAATAGTGACAAGTTGCAGCCGGAAAAAACGAATTATTGAGTTGAAATAATGGGATACAATACAATAATAATCAGAGAGACATAGGCAAGTTACATGCTTCTTTTTGGGGCTTATAATAATGAAAAATTTACTACTTTGGCCATGTAGTTATGTGGTTACGAATTGAAAGGGACCTTGTACAATAAAAAAATCTATAAAGGTAGAACCAAGTGACGGGTCAGTATGTGTGTAAATCACACTTTGGATAACTATGATGACTAGTGGCACAAAAGCTATTAAATGAATATGAGATGCATTAACAAAATGATTTTAATTGTATGAAGAAATTGAAAAGAGAAAATGGTTGTACCTGTACCCAAAACATGTGTGATAGTGATAGATACATTTATATTGAAGAAATATTTACTTGTAACGTTATTTTTTTGCCATAATTCAGCGAATGTGCATATAAAAAAAAATATCAAAGAATGTAGATAGATTCATTGTAGTGGTAGTTGTGACATATATTTCAAGATGAATGGGTTTACTGGGTTATGGGTAGGACCATGCAAATTGCAAGTGGCAAAGACTCTGAGCTTTGATGGAA
>Ga0209282_1001093_pt1 | contig 14389 bp, 4 predicted proteins | sample Mtrugardesep15_FD_187529 | JGI IMG/M metagenome (GOLD analysis project Ga0209282, IMG submission 187529) | Root nodule microbial communities of legume samples collected from California, USA - M. trunc garden sep15 (SPAdes) (version 2) | ecosystem: Host-associated > Plants > Roots > Nodule...
ATTACTTAAATAAAAAAAAAATCGTTAAAATAATTGTGCACAACGATTTTTTTTTTATTTAAGTAATTTGCAAAACAATATTCAAATGCTTAATTTTTACACTTATAAAAATGTTTTTTGAGGACTTAAATGCTCTTTATTCTTTTTGTCAAGATTTAAATGATATATATATATATATATATATATATATATATATATATATATATATATATATAAGTTTACTGCCGAAGTTTTTCTCGGTAGTTAACTGCAGCCGGTTTCATAATTCGGCAGTTAACTGCCGAAAGGCATTTTCGTCTTTTACATGTGTTTCTCAGCCAAACCAAATGTGTCAACAACAATTTTCATAACTATATCTGATATTTACTAACAACTGTAAACAGCCATCAAATATTGTTTATTGACTTGCATAATGTAGCTCTGTTATGTACATTTGATTAAATAATTTAAGCTTCATTAGTTTATTCTCTTTACTTGAACAAATATCATTTACTTGTAAAGCATGGTTCGGAAAAAAATAACATGGTTGGAAGAAGAAAAAAAAACACTTTAAAGCCTCTTCAAAGATCATGGCCTGACAACTGACAAGAAGCGCTAGAATGATGAACATTAAACATTCAATCGTTCACATAAATATGCTGTAACATATGTTTTATGTTTCATAATTCAATTATGTTATTTCAGTTGTTTTCATTTAATACGACTTGTCGATGTGGCGTCACAGAGATCATTACAATAGGTAGGATGGTTTATAGCACGGAAAATTCTTAGTAGAAGACAAATGAATGACTTTCATTGGTTTCAATTAAACGTGAGTAACTCCACCCACCTTTTTGTTGATCACCTTATACCACATGCATGCATGAATTGCAATATACGAAACTTTCATCCATAACAGTTTCATCTCTAATTTTAGCTGCTCTCTATGCTAGTGCTACAAGCTTGCAACCTTGAACATAAGGAGTTATTCTGAATTTCATTCCCCATGTGTTTATTGAATGGCTTATTACTCAATCCAAGTTTCAGACAATATCTTTGCTTGTATTGCTATTGAAACGAAGCGTGTTCATATAAAACAGATCAAATTTACGCATTTTATCGATGTATTTATTGAAGAAAAAAATTGTGAAAAAATAAATAAATTGTATTTAGGCCTAACTCAAGTACGTATTCTAACTAATTTTCATAATTTGCTGAATTAAATTGATTTCAAGGTTTGATGAATTAAATTGATATGACAGACGTATTATATATGACATCCAATTATATTGATTTGGATTAGTTCGATAACTGGTTTACTTCACTACAACTAAACCAAACTAATTATCAATGCGCTAAAACTTGTACTAGTCATTAATTTTGCCAGCAAATTTGGCCATTGGATCACTTAATCAAATCAACGAGCTACTCATTGAATGTATATTAAAAACTTTATGAAAATCCAAAACTTGAATATCTCATACTTGAAAAAAAAAAAATCAGAAGTTATATACTTGAATAATTTGAACTTCATCGCGGCACAAGCTGTGAAGTGTGGTGAAGATGATGCAGGTTGCATACTCCTACCTGTTACCCCTCTAACTGTTATACCACACTTTACTATATCATGGTGCATATGTATTGTGTTACAACAAATTGTTGAATATTCCATAATATTGAAATGCATTGAAGATTAAAAAGCAACTGCATAACTGTGTAACAGGATTTGGTGTATCGTGTCATACTATACAAAGATAAAACATCATTGAAGATTAAAAAGCAACAGCCCCTAACAGGATTCGGTGTATCATGCCATACTATACCAAGATATATGATAAAACATTTAATGGTAACAAAGTAGGAATAGTATGTTAGATTTCACCAAAGCCATCGGGAAAGGTGCAGACAGGTATATTCTTGAAATATTTGTCCTCAACATTCAAAATGTTGACCATCAAAGAATTTCTGAAGCAAGCAAATACTTGTCATCTCATCCAGCAACTTTTTTTGTGAAAGTTCTTCCAGTTGGAATCGGGTGGGAGGACCTGAGCAGGATGTTTCCAGATTCAGAAGTCCAGTTAACTCCGGCCTTCATTGGAGGTGGACGGGTTTGACCCAATGACTGTCTTCGAGCAGCAATTGACATGTTGGCCAACTTGTTGGCTGTTTCTGAAACACCACGAGCAGTTCTGCCCTTGTTTATAGAAGCTGCAATCAAAAAACTTAAGAGCTTATTTTCAGAGCATAGAAGCAACTATCTAACACACCTTCGGCAGGGAGAGGTTGCATAGCTGCTTAATGAACTTTTGTTCAAAATATTTATCTTGAATGAAAAACAACCACTTGAAATGATTATTGACTGATTAGCATTAATTGACTGAATGACTGCTACAGGATCATTATAAGCATTCATGTATTTTTATTGAATCCCCCCACAAATACATTTAGATTCCTTTAATTTAATTCTCCCACATTTTTCAGTAACGGCAATAAAAGTAAATATACAATAATAATTAACCATCAACATAAGTGCTTACTTGGACTGTCTTTTCCTGGTGGTCGATATTTTGATGGTTGAGTAGTCTTCACTGTTTTCTTATTTTTAGTTCCATCCTTCAGAAGAATCAGAAAAAAATATTAGTATGATGGAATTTAAGAAAACCAGTTTATAGAGAACAAAGATATTGAGTTGTCTTTAAATGCCATGTGCCAAATAGGTCACTAATTCAAAAGCAGGATGAGATGAGTACAGGAGTAGAGAAAACAGAGAACAAATCATCACCTCATTTGCCATATCCAGTTTCCTTTGCACACCTGTAATAGAAATGAATGAGAACCATGTTATATACAGTCAACAAGAGAGACAGAGCATGACACAAACATAAAAGGACCATTTTTTGTATTTATATATAGTCAAAACAGGAAAAACCTCAGCTTTATTCATTGTTTCCATCAGTTATAAATAAGAAATAATGCATTGATATGACTCCAAACTACAAATGCCATAGTAAAATAAATCATGCATTTAACCTATAAATGGTTGAAACAGATAAGATCACCTGGAGCTAAAACAGGATGTAATTTGTTGGAAGAAAAATTAGTGGTCAGTTTCGAGTTAGGCAATCCACCAGAATATCTCTTGACCCCTTGCCGATCTACCGATCCCCTTATTCCTGCTGCAAAAAAAAGAAAGAGAAACAATTAAGTGAATAGTATTACCAATTTACTGTTAGTATCCCCTCCAATTGAACCATAGCATGTTCTTAGCTAGCATGCAATATATATGAAATTACATACCAGATGGAGGAGTTCTTGTTACTGCTTTGGTGCGAAGCGATGGAGGAATGTAAAAGCAACTCTACAAATCATTTTAAATAAACAGTCAGAACCCAGCTTATAGAGAGCAAGATATAGTCTTGCATAGAAAAAATATAAATAATTTTTAAAAAATTAATTGAATGTACGAATTAGTTCAAAGAAAACCTTGAAGAAAGGATGTTGAAGGGCCTCTGCTGCAGAAGGTCTCTTGCAGGGATCCCATGAACAAAGTGACTACAGTTATAGAAAGGAAAGAACATAAGACAAACCACAGCACTCTATTAGTTGAGAAATGGAGGTCAGGACCAAACTACTATCCAATGAATCATAACAACTTACTTTGACAAGGTTGATTGCATCATCGCTTCTGGATGGTATCAGTACAGAGAGATCTGCAGTAGCTACCTGTAGAAATAAATACATGGCATACAATAATTAGCTGAAGACAATACCGATCCTGGCCCATCTTAAAATACATTTAGAAATATTATTTAGGCATGGCACATTAATAATAGGCTTGATAGCAATTTTAGCCCCCTAACTTTCCCAAAGTTGCGATTTTGGCCCCCTAAGAAAAAAACTACAAAACCGCCCCCTAAGTTTTGCAACTGTAGCAGTTTTGTCCCCCCAAGGCAAAAAAATAATAAAATAAAAAATAACACGTGGCACCTCACTTAGGGTGCCACGTCAGCGTAGACCGAGTCAAAATTAGCCTTCGGGGCCAAAACTGCCACAGATACAAAACTTAGGGGGCGGTTATGTAGTTTTTTTTCTTAGGGGGCCAAAATCGCAACTTTAGGAAAGTTAAGGGGCTAAAACTGCTATTAAGCCTTAATAATATTAAAATGGCTAGTTGATAAATAATATTACAGTATACCCATGTTAACAGAATTTATTCATACCAATACCAAGGTATTTAGGTAGTTCATAAATAAATAAATGACATGTGGTACAAGTAATTTATTTATCAAGTTTAATAACAGTAGATTAGTAGAATGCTTATATTACCACACAAGTCACATCTAGAACATTAATTATAAACTAGTGCCCATAAAGATGAAAACTGGAAACAGCAGCCACATTCTTGTCACCTCACTTTCTCTTCATGACAGAAAAGAAGTCTATTGACTCAGTGTATGAGATCAATGAGCGGCTACTTAATGAAAAGAGACACACACAAAAAAAAAAAGAGAGAAAAAGAAGCTTCCGATTCTCTATTTAACAATACGTTCAAATTAAGAGAACTAACCTGTGGAAACTGATAGTTGATATCCCTAGCAAGTTTGAGTCCATCAGCCCAAGATTCAGCAGTTGGACTACCTATCACACCGCAAATTTTGTAGATCTCATCTGCTTCACTGCATGTACAGCAATAAAGGAATAGGTTTATTTCTGTAAAATATGTGAAGTCTGTGAAAACTCTGTCTATAAAGAGATCACACACCTTGTATTTATAATGGCTTTACAATAAATACATCGAATGCTTATTTAGTAAGCACTAGCCTAGGAAGTTGAATACTATAGGAGTAGTAACAATCAATCTAGGAAGTTGTACAATTAAAGGAATATCTAAAGATTCTTAATTTTAACAATTTCCAACCCAGTTATTACACAAGATGCTTTAGACCAGGATTCTACTTGTAAAGATACTGTGCGGTATACTAATTACAGATGTCAGCCAAATATTTGTGAAACTTGCAGTCAAATGTGCAAACATTAGTAACATTTTTAAGAGTAGAATGAGGGGACATAAATTTGTGAATTCCCTAATAAATATTTATTTCCTTTATCCAATTAAAAAATACCATTGTCTGGGAAGCTGTGAAGTAGAGAGAAAAAGATAGAACGTCATACCTGGTACCCGGAAATAGAGGACGGAGAGTGAACAATTCAGCCATAATAGCACCCATAGCCCACATGTCTGGAAGATAAAAACAAATAAATTGTTAGTATGGTACTCATCATCATTACTATAAGTAATGCCATAGTAAAGATCATAATTTTTTATGTGCAATTATTCATTATCAGACACTTACCAACTTTGGAACTATAAAGGGAAGACTGAAGCAGGACTTCAGGAGCACGATACCTGACCATAGACCATTATACATGTCATTAATATACATCACACAGTGCATTATACATCTATAATATAATGATGAATTCAAGTTAAAGACACATACCACCGTGTTGAGACATACTCAGTATAGGGTGGTTGTGAGCTGATCTCTCGCACTAGGCCGAAATCAGAAACTTTAATAATATCCTTGGTGACTAGCAAGTTTTCTGCAAAAAGTATCATACCTTGAATCAAACAGAAAAATTTGCAGCACAGTAACATAGATTACAACACACCAACCACCTAGTCTATATTTTTCTCATGATATGCAAATTCAATTAATCAGCAAGCCAAAACTACATTAAAAAAAATAAAATTGAAAATATGAAGGGTTAATAATAGAACAAACTGCTAATAATATACACCTTACGTGTTATATATGTATAATTATAAATACAATTATGTCACCATTCTATCATACATATTTTTACCAAGACTACAAAAAGTCATGAAACAGTACCAGGCTTTAGATCACGATGGAAGTATCCACGCTGGTGCATGTATGCAAGACCTTGGAAAACTTGAAAACACAAATTTCTAACTTCATCATCAGAAAACAGCTTTTCCCTTTTTTTCATAAGTTGGTAGAGGTTGCATTCCTGCATCATCCAAAATTGACCTAAAACAGTTAGTATTAGACTTGAAAACAGCCACAACTATGTCATAAAATCTAGTCACTCACCATGTACTCAAAAACAAGGTACAGAATGTCACTTTCTCGAATAACTTCCTTCAGCTTCACGACATTTGAGTGATTCATTTTTCGTAATGACTGCCATAAGGAAAATTAGAGAATAAATACATGCAAAAGCATGAACGTGTACAAAATATGGCTTAGGAAAGAATAGCGAGTTGTGACACCTTGACTTCTCTCAGGTTTACACACTCCTCCCAAGAGTAATATTTCTTTTTCATTTTCTTGATAGCAACCTGTAATTTTATGACAAATTAGAATTAAACACACGATCCAACTTCACAAAGAACGCCACTATTCTTCCAATTAAAGAATACTTACAACTTCGCCGCTTTGCTTATTAATGGCTCTCCAGACAATCCCAAATGTTCCATCACCAATTTCCTTAATTAATTTGTACCTTTGTTTGCAAAAGAAAGAAACATTAAAAAAGGATATTCAACAATAAAATTTTAAAGAAATATCAATTTCTGTAAAAGATAATCACCTTTCCATTGTTCCAACTGAACCCAAAGCAGCTCTTTATTCAAAAGATAGGTGATATTTAACTCTAGTAGAAAATGCTGAGAAAGGAGTATAAAATATTAAAGATATCTGCTGGTCCAGCAAATTGCCAAATTCCACGGTCAATTCTTTATTTGGCAAAAAGCAGAAACTTTCTGATGGAAGGGCTGCACAGCCTTATTGATTAATACTTTAATAGACCCGTGGCTTTGTAATGGTAGACGGACGTAGGAGGTAGAAATGAATAGTTACTGGAGATCATAATTGCAATTTCTAGGCTAACCAAAATGATTGACCAAAGCTACAAGATAAACTCTAGCTAAAATCACTGTAACCCAACACTTCAGAACTTCAATAATAGCCACTTCGTCAAGTCTACATAGGCGTTATTAAAGAAATTTCAGGTAAAAGATGTTTTCTCATCAGCAAAATCCACCAGGATAACGAGACAATTATTAAAAACTAAAATCTGCACTGTTTCAATGCAATTGCTTATCCAACACTAAAGATACAGGCAGTATCCTATCAGACACCAGTTTATCTACTTCATTCCTGTAGAAGAAAGAAAAGGTTGAGTTATCTTTTAGTAAACTAAAGCAGATGAAGGTGATATAGAAGTGCCACATGATAGATCTCTTACCCCAGAAGTGGATTGTTCAGATGTATCAACTGGATGTTGGGTCAGCAATGCACTGTCAGAGGAACATTTGTCAAGAAACAAATATTTTTAAAGGTTTCTTTCAAAGAAGAAAAATAGATTCTTACTTGTACACTTTCCCTAAAGATGCAGCACTTCTCTCAAAAAAAACAAGCATCACACACACTGTGCCGGTCATTAAAGGAGAACACACAACTAAGTGCAATTAACAAAGGAAACCGGAATAAATTCTCCAAGGATGAGGAATCGCCAGTTGAGCATTTTTTGTAATGAAAACAAACAATACTTGTGGCAGCTGGACCAGAAAAGAACTCCATCCATGTTTCATAAAATAAATCAGGAACCTTAAGATTCAAATGCAGATCGACCTGCAATAAGATAACACAAGCAAACCTTAAATTGGATTAATAATCTATGTCATACACATGGTCAGCCTAAATAGAAATCTAAACAAAACATAGGAAAGACAACAAATCAATAGATGTCAATGCTCTTAGATCATCAAAATTAAAACAGTATGAAGCATCAACACCTAACTAAAATTCATTCAATCAACACTTAATAATGGTGGCTTCTAGGGTGAGGGTTCAATTAAGTCCCTCAACAATGAACCATAAAAAACATACTGTTGGATTTAGTTAATGTCTCAGCTTTATTGAGAGAATAAAAATAAGAGCATCTAAACAAGTTTACACACAATACTGCACCTATCTCTTCGAATTTAATGGTCAAATTTTAACACAGTTCCAGATTTTTCACTATGGCTCAATGATTCAAATTTAATTGTAAATCGCTTAATAGGAAGGCAGTGATGGGCAAAACAAAAAGGAAGAACCAATGTGAAATCTCAATTTAACCTTCAACGAAAACACAATCACATTCCCAATTTGCTACTAAAAATAAAATAGAACAATTAAAATCTGAGGAGAAGAAAAGAAGCAATAATTAGAGTGAAAGATTAAACCAATGTTATAGGCTTGCTATTGTTAGTTAAGTTGTTGTTAGTTAGTTAGTTAGTCCATGGGTTAGTTCGTGGGTGTGTTAAGAGATAGTTAGGCCAAATAAAGCATGCTACCTATAAATGGAGAGGAATGATAAGAGACGAGAGGATATTGTCATTTGTATAGACTTTGGGCCTTTTGGCATTGGGAGAGTCTAGAGTCTCTCGAATACTCTAGGGCTTTGTTTGGGAGTTTGGATGGGAAGGGAGGGGAAGGAAAGGCTTTGGAGGGTTAGAAATATAGGGGAAAATTGCAAAAATCACATTTTTTTGAAAAAATAACTTTTTAGAGAATGATAAATTATGCTTAATATTATAACTACCTAGATTAAATTTGAAAAATTCACGTAAACCCTCTAAAACCCTCCAAAAACCCTCCTCTAATACAATTTTTGAGTTCCCCTAAATGAGAAGGATTTTGTAATATGAAGAAAAATCAACCCCTCAATTTCAAAGCCTTCCTCTCACAATGTCATCTATTTCTTCCACTTGCTTCTTCGGTTTTTTCCAAACACCTCCCTTCCTTCCCCTCCAAACTCGCAAACAAAGACTAGGAGTTCTACTGTAAATTTGGGATTTTTCCTATTTCTTTTAGTAATACCAGTTCGTCTCAATCACAATATCACGCCAAGAAACGGAAACATGTGCTGAGAAACATAGTCATGCATATTGGACCAAATACCCGAAAACTAATTCTAAAGAAAGCATAAAATTTTCTAAAAAACTGTATTCAACGAAAGATCTGAAAAGCCCAAAATCATTTAAATAGTCATATGTTCCTAAATTGATTTTCTTTTATCTTTTGAAATCATACTGCTAAATACCTACTCATCAACAGAATTTTCTGCCATAATCCCCCATTTTCATTCCTACATTATTTTCATTTCTTAAAATTACATTAAGAAATTATAATCATTTTGCAGCTTACCCTTATAACTTAATCGAGACCTTATTCTAGAAGCTACCATGGTCGTAATTTAATTTGGTTTTCGAAAATCGATATTAACAAGAGAGACGTAACCAATTCATAAAAGTGAACCTACCAATTCATACATACAAAAACGATAACCGTTTCTAGATCCAAAGAAAAAAGGCGAATTACATTGTAGTGTTTTTAATTCCAAAATTTGAAGGATCTGAAGGGGAATTGAATGGAAAGAGAATGGATCTAGAGAGAGAGAGAGAGAGAGTACCTGAGGATTAAGGGGAAAGAAGATGGATGAAGACCGTCTCGAAGGACGGGAGGAAAGAAGATTTGTTGTTCTTCTGTCTCTCTCTCTCTCTCAATCACCAACCTCTTTTCTTTTCTTCCCTTTTTCTCTTTTTTTTATTTATTTTCCCCTTTATACCCTCGCCTCCATTTGTGCCCACATGCACGTTAATTCAAGAGTTTAATAACACATCATGCATAGGAGTACTCAAGATTATGTTTCAAAATAACATCAATTCATTCCACATTTTGTTAATCAAAATATGCTTTGGGATATGATAAATAGAAATAGTTTATTGAAATGAATACATTACATTGAATTTTAACTTTTTAATAAATTAAATGTATAAAATAGAATATTTCTTCTTTTATGTTTCTTAACATGTGTTTTAAGAGTACAAGTTAACACTACCCAATATTCTTGTGTTAAAATAATCTTTTAAATTTGACGGTAACTTTTCTTTTAGGGTTGAATATGTTTTTGGTCCCTATAAATATATCAACTTTTCGTTTTAGTCCCTCGAAAATTTTCCTTCAACTTTTAGTCTCTATAAAATTTTCAATCACTACTTTTAGTCCCTATTTTTAAGTTAATTTTTGTATTTTCTAATGAAATGTGTAGAATATTGTAAAAAAAATTCTCAAAAAAAATAAGATTTGTTTAACAAAACATGAATTTTTAACCGTCAAAAATACAAAAATTCATATTAAATTCATGTTCGGTTAAAAAATTCTAAATTTTTTTGGGATAGATTCTTATAATATTATGAATTTTTCAACAAAATTTTATTCAAAAATATGAATTCTACATATGAATTTACTTTAAAAGAGGACCAAAAGTGAAGATGAAATTTTTTTGAGGGACTAAAAATTGAAGGAAAATTTTAGAGGGATTAAAACGAAAAGTTGGTATATTTATAGGAATTAAAAACATATTTAACCCTTTTTTATAAAGATTGATACGATGGTAAGTAAATAATTGTAGAGATTGATATGACAATGAATAAGTATATTAAGGTTTTGTGTAAAAAAATGGTTTTGCATTATACACACGAGTGTCTTTTTCATCATTTGATGAAAAAGTCACATCATATTTTATTTAATTCATAGGTGATATTTATTGATGTAATGGCTTCTTTCAAAAAAATAATAATAATAATATTGATGTAATGGTAGAAATTAGGGTGTACATGATGTAAAACTTGTCTCATTTGTATACCATATATAATTGGTCTAAAATTTAATACTCAAATTGTTCTCTAAAGCATACACATCCAAGATATCAAATTTGGTGGTTTAAATGGATCCTATTTAATACTTTATATTATTTTACACTTTTTAATTATTTAAACAACTTAACTATATTTTTTAAATATTCATTCAACACATCAAAAACTCTAAAAATAGGTCCCATTGAACCCATAATATACTCCCTATATTTTACATTAATATATAACACCTTTAAGATCAAATTTTAATTTTATATTAATTTTAAAATCAAACAAAGCACAAAAGCATTGACGTTTTGTAGGGGAACGGTTGTTATTGCATGACACTATCAAAATTTGAAGGATTTTGTTAACCAGTGTCTCAGGACATTAGTTAACAAACTAAAAGTAGAAATAAAGATCAACTTTTGCATTAAAAAGAACATTTTTTCAACTTTAAAAAAGTAGAATACACAATTCTTAAAAAAACATTTCTTTTTATAATTTCTTAACAAGTGTTCTGAAAACTCTAGTTAACGTTTCGCAAATTTGAAATATCGTGCATATTATGACACATGGTGTCTTTGGCTTAGTGAAGACACGGTAGAAAACTACCGATGTGCATGCTCTTAGTTGCTAATATGTTTGCTAAATGCAATGATATGTATATGCCATATGGAAAAAAAATGATGATGTGAATGATATTACTCAAATTAGTCAAATAAGTTCATGCTTGACTTTCTACTTTTTCATTCTTTTTTAATTTCTCGTTTATATAGGTGCATTGTTATATAGTGCAAGTACACATATTACAAACGTGTTGCAAATTTATCCATTTTTGTTGGTATGTTATTTTAAGTTAACTATTGAGCATCCTTAAAAAAAAAAAGTTAACTATTGAGCATATTTGTTTTTTTAAGATAAAAATGTGTGACGTACAATCATCTTTTATGTGGTTATTTTTGCCGACATCATCAACCATATAATTTATTTTAAATATATCTCAAGTCTCGACCACCATTGTTATATCATATATGCGCAAACAATAACATTAACTTTAGTTAGAACTATGGTTAATGGCAATGAAATATTTGAATAGTTGACACACCAGAGTTTTTTAATAGTCTACAAACATCTGGACTTTGAAATAATGCCATCAAACTAAAAATTGGCACACCAATTATGTTGTTAAGAAATTTAGAGTAAGCTAAGGGATTATATAATTCTACTAGGTTGATTGTTACTAGATTTAAAAATCATGTAATGAAGCTAAAATAATTACATAAAAGAATATTGGTATTGATCCATATTTCAAGAATGTAAATGTCGTCGTCGTCATTAGAGTCATTTAGGCCATTCAGACTCATATGAAGACAATTTTCAATTATTGTCTTTTTTATTATGACAATAAACAAATCTCAAGGTCAGTCTTTAGGCTATGTTGGATTATAGTAGGCAGGAGATGTTTTTAGTTGGTAATTTATAGAGTGGAGAACAAACAAGGTTTGCAGACAATCATTGAATAACACTACAAATTTTGTGTTCGAGGAGATTCTCCGTAGCATCTCTTAGGTTTTTTTTTTGAAGGAAGGTAATTTTTTTTTACTAGGTCATTTTTACATGTGTAAAAGTGAAGTTGAAGTCCTCTATTTACAGATTCTGAAGAGTGAATATTTGTCAGAAAAATTGAATGCTCACCAGGAGAATTGACGTTTCTTCACCTTGAAATATTTGCTAACTCATTCGCATCGGTCACTAAACTGCCACAATTTGCCAGGCGAAGTGAAAATTGTTGTGGTAAATAAGGTTGGGCAAAAAAACCAAAAACTGAACCGAACTGTTGAACCAAACCGAACTGAACCGATATTAAACTGAACCGTGTATTAAAGTTCTGAACTGAATTGTATTTTGAGGTTCAGTTTACTAACTGAACTGTTTTGAAAAATAAAATACAATTAACTGATCCAAATTGATCTAAAAGCCAAATACCCAGATCTATTCCTCTCTTGCGATCTCAAAGCCAAAAACGTTACCGTCGTGATCCCTCCATCTCTAGCCACCGTCGTCCGTCAGGATCCCTCCGTCGTGATTCATCTTCGGTCACCGTCATGATCCCTCCATCTCAGTCACCGTCGTGAATCGTTATCTCTGTCGTGATTCATCTCTAGTCACCGCTGCAACTCTGAGGTACCCATTTCATTCATATTCATCAAAATTTCATCTCAGTTTCATATGCTTTTCATCTGTTGTGTATGTTAGGGTTGTGCTCAATATTCGCAGTTTCACATGGGTTGTTCTTAATTTCATATGTTTTTCCATTCTGGATCAAAATTTCATCTCAATTTCATATGTTTTTCCATTGTGGATCAAAATTTCATATGGGTTGTTGATTCTACAGCTGATGCATGATTAATTTATATGGGTTTCATGTGAAAATTCATATGGGTCAGAATTTCATAATGCTTTTGTAATAAAAAAAAAATCATAATGCTTTTGTTTGGTTTGTTGTGTTTTTCACTGAGTTTGTTTAATAAGCATTGTCTAGTCTGGCTTTAGTTTAACTGAAAAGACGCTTTGAAAATGTTTGTCATTTAATTTAATGGATCATGCAATTTCTAATTAGCCTACAATGCACTCCCTGTTTCCTTATTGCGATTAGTTGCTTTATTTCATTTTGTTGACAGATGTCGTCGGATGAAGATGTCATTTCTATCACTCATGTTGTCGCTCCATCGACAACTCCTTCTTCTAGTTTGCCACCGTCTGGGCGTAAATATCGGTCGCACGTTTGGAATCATTTTGTTGAATTGCCTGGTTCTGAGAAGAAGGCCAAGTGTAATTATTGTAGTAAACCGATTAAATTCAAGGCTGGAACAACTTCTATGGCTAATCATTTACTAAGATGTTTGAAACACCCTGATAGAGTAGCAAGTAAAAGGCAAAAAAATTCTCCCACAACACAACTTACAGAAGTGGAATCAAGTGTTGTAAAATTTGACCAAGAGACGTGTCGTTTGGAGCTTGTGAAGATGTTTGTGGGCGCAGAGCTTCCTTTTCGGTTTGTGGAGAATGAGTTTTTTCGAAACTTTGTGAAAGTCTTGCAACCACTGTTTGATATCCCATCCCGCACTACATTAAGGCGTGCTATTTGGTCGCTTTATGATGGGGAGAGACAAAGACTTAAAGAGTTTATGTCAAAGCATTGTGGAAGGGTTTGTCTTACGACAGACACATGGACATCGTGTCAAAATCTAAGCTACATGAGCCTAACTGCACATTTCATTGACAAAAAATGGAATTTGCATAAGAGAATTCTGAATTTTTGTCAAATCACAGGCCATACGGGACAACTCTTGGCTGAAGAAATGGAAACTTGCTTAAATGCTTGGGAGTTGAATCGGGTATTTAGCATTACGGTTGATAATGCATCGTCTAATGATGTACAAATCAGATTTATGAAAGATTGGATGAATGCAAAGGGCTGTTTGATCTTGAAGGGAGATTATATTCATATGCACTGTTGTGCCCACATCTTGAGTTTGATTGTAAAGGAAGGTTTCAAAGAACACGAGGATTCTATCACAAGAATACGCGATGCAGTCAAGTATGTAAAAGGATCTGCTTCAAGATTGGCAAGATTCAAGGGGTGTGTTGACAGGGCAAGAATTGCTTATAAAGGCCTCATTTCCCTAGATGTTG